>ARCol0yngRDRAFT_1000180_pt1 | contig 10714 bp, 9 predicted proteins | sample AraColrhizospDNA_FD_9197 | JGI IMG/M metagenome (IMG submission 9197) | reverse complement strand
TATCCGGAAAAAATCCTAGTATTCAATTCAGTTTACATTTCAAATTGACACATGAATCGAGATATCCGAATATTAAATTTTCATCATCCGGCGAAAAAATATCAATCCAAGTAGACCGATTGGTGACTACAGGTGAAGTCAGCCAAGCTATGATGCAAGAATACTATGATAAGGAACAAATAACGGAGGAATTTATCAACGAAAGACTCATTAGATTAATTAAATCATGCTTTGATAAAAATTGGGAATAAATTTACTTTTAAATGATTCTATTTTGACAATATAAGTCCTATTTCAAGGTTAACTGACACCAACTACCAGCAAGGTTCAAATCCCACTGGCCCCATTTAATGGGTTCATATAGTTGAATTTGGCATTATCTGACAAAGGAGTCGAAGTAATTTGTCGATGAAACTATCAACAACAGTTTGAACAGATGGTAAAGACGTTTAAGTTTACAAAATAAAAGAGTTTATTTGAACAATAGTCATCTTTATCTGGGTAGATATTTAGCACTCGAATACTTCAGTTGTTTGTCCAACAAAAGTATGGCACTTACACTTTTTACAAAATTCATAGCCGTCCTTGTCAGTAAAATGGAATTCTTTTGTGTGCCAGCACCAAACGCAAGTATTCGATTTGCTCTTGATTTCTTGGCTCATTTTCCCCTCTATGTACTTGATATTCCAAGTAGTATAAAGACTTGGTGTGCACTGGCATACACTGCACATCATCTAAACTAATCTATTTTGTAAGATGTAAAAATTGAATTGCAAGGTGCTAGGGCACTGCATAGTTACAGTGAACTAATTCTATGATAGAGCGTGTAGGTACATCAAGTATGTAGCGAAATACCATTAAATATTTAAACAGTTGTAGAGAAAAATAATGCATAAATGCAAGTGAATAACAAAGTGATGTTTTCTTTATTCTTCGTTTTCGTAATCCTACTTATTTTCTCTTCAGTGATTGTTTTTCCCAATCGGGCAATTGCAGCAGGAAAATATACGATTGATGCTAAAATAAATCTCAAAAATTTAAATAATCCTCAAAAATTGAAGGTTGTAGCATATTCTAATGGCGAAAATAAAACAAAGTATCTCACAGGTAATGACCTAAATTTAGGAACCGTTATCGTTCCATTTCAATTTAATCAGAAAAATGACCTTGTTACTGCTGGTCATAACGATGAATATTTTGTGTGTGCCTATGACGTCAATGCACAAACAAATGAGATGAAATCCTATTCTTGCATTGAGGGTAATCTTGAAAATCCAAATGGTAAAAATCCAGTAAACATAGGCTCAGGACCAGTTATAACATTGTCTACAGGCCCGTTCAAACCTGTCAACGGTGCTGAAATAAAGAATCCAACTATAGTCGTCTGGCTAGAAAATCTTGCCGGTAAAAAAGACTTGAAAAATATCGGAGTGGTTGCCATGATTAAAGGGGAATTTAAGTATAGCGTAATAGATGCCCGAAAGTTGCTACAAGAATCAAAGGACCATATTATAAGAGTTCCACTCCCTTTTAACAAGGACCCTGAAATTGGTCCAATCAGAGTGGGAGATATGCTTTTTGGTTGCGTCTCGGCTAATGTGTTAAATCCAACTGAAGGAACTGAATGTGAGCATAGAGAGACATCACATACAGGACAGATACACAACATAATAGCAAGACACGCTTAGAGTATTATTCTTTTTTGGAGTACCGTTTCTTTGCTTACGCGTTTTTCCCTTGGTAAATGAACCCACTCACCACACGGGAGCAAGCAGATTTGAATCCGCAAAATTTTTTCGCTATGTGAAAAGATCTAAGCCCATGAAAACGAATTACGATTATCTTATTATCATAACAGGACATGATGAATGATGCAGGACTTTGCTTGATACGCTACCTAGAACTAATTCTTTAAATTTTCCCATTCCTCGACTACCCATGACGATGATATAATATTTCTCTTTTTCGCAAAAATCTAGAATCTCTGAACCTGGATTTCTCTAAAGTAATTTTGAATTTATGGTTAATCCTTTTTCTGATGCAATATGCAAAACTGGTACGTCTTCCATAACATGAATCGCAGTAACCTTTGCATTTAATTTCTCTGAAAGAAAAAGTGCTGCATCTAAAGCTCTACGAGAATTATCGGAACCATCAACAGGAACTAGTATTTTTGTAAACAATAAATATCATTAACCAAGTAGTACTTATTATATCATAATTTCCCGCATGAGGTCGAGTTTAGGATTAATGATTGGCTTTAATTAAAATACTAAAATGCGCGCGACCACTTTGAAAAAAACGACTTTTTCATAGTACAAATGTATTCATAAATTAACATGAAGGATGTTCGTCACTTTGCCCTTAGAGCATTCAATATTACTCCTATATCCAACGCTTCCTGAAACAAAGCACCTACTGAAGGAGGAATTAAACCAAAGCTGGCAAAAATCATTAAAAGAAAACTAAGTCCTATTCCGAAAAAAATACTTTGTTTTGCTATTCTTATGGTATTTTTACCGATATGTATAACATTCGAAACTCTTGTTATATCATCTACCAACAAAACAACATCTGCTGCTTCAGCAGAAATTGCAGTACCTTTAGCTCCCATTGCAATACCTACACTAGCTGTTGTTAGTGCAGGAGCATCATTAATTCCATCTCCAATCATTATAATATCTTTAAATTTTTCCCTTAACTTCTTTACCTCATTAACTTTATCTTCTGGGAGCAGATCATACCTGTAATTATCTACCCCAGTTTGATTTGCTATAGATTTTGCATTATCCACGCTATCTCCAGTAAGCATGATTGTTTCTTTTATTCCTTCTTTCTTTAAATTTTGGATCATACTAACAACACCATCTCTAACTTTATCAGTAAACCTTATTATAGCTGCATTTGTTCCGCTGATATTTACAAGTACCACCATCTTTCCTAATTTTTGGAACTCTCTGATCGTTTTTAAAATATTATCATTTCTATTTACAGTACCGTAATTTGTATTTGTATTTGAATGAGATTCGATATAACTGGATGATCCAACCAATATGTGTTCTCCATTGACATAACCTTCGACTCCTAAGCCGGACTCTTCATGGAAGCTTGTGGGTAAAGGTAGATTATTGAACTTATCCTTTCCTGCTTTTGTTATAGATTGAGCAGATGGATGAGAAGACATCTGTTCCAGGCTTGCAGCTTTAAATAAAATATCATCTTTGGTATATTCTAAGTTATTACCTTCCTTATTTTTTTTGAAGTTATCCAATATTATTATCTCTTCCACTAGTGGCATTCCGTATGTCATAGTACCAGTTTTATCAAATACTACCGCATCTGCTCTGCTTATTCCTTCAATTGCAGCTCCGCTCTTTACTATTACACTTTGTTTTGCTGCCTTGTCTATCCCACCTATTATAGCTACAGGTGTTGCAAATATGAGAGGACAGGGAGTTGCCACAACTAGCACAGATAGTATAGTTTGCGGGTCTTGAGTCAAAAGCCAACCAAGGCCACACATAGCTAGTGTTATTGGTGTAAACCATATTGCATATTTATCAGCTAGTCTTTGTATTGGTGCCTTTTCCTCTCTTGCTTTTTTAACTAGTTTTACTATCTTTGAATATTGACTTTCTTCACTAATTCTTATTGCTCTTATTTCAAAGATGTTACCGGTGTTAATTGTGCCACTAAATGCCTCTTCTCCTATCTGTTTAATTTTAGATAGAGGTTCTCCGGTAAGAGATGATTCATCAATATTAGCATTACCTGAAACTATTGTACCATCAACAGGAACAAGATCACCCGAGCGTACAACCAGATGATCTCCTACTAGTATTCTCTCTACGTCAACATCTTCTATTTCTCTATCATTTATTTTCCTGTGTGCTATTTTAGGAGATCTTCTCATCAACTCATCAAGTGAAGTTGTGGCTTTTCTGAACGCATAATCCTCTAATGCCTTTCCTCCAGATTGCATTATAATTATTATTACTCCTGGGAATGCTTCATTAGTTAAAATGGCAGTGATTATTGCAAGAGTCGCTACAATATCGGATGCAAAACGACCGTGACGTATTTCTTTTATTGTTTCAAATACTATGGGTATACCACCTATGACCAAGGTAATGAACCAAATCCAGTATCCCATCTCTTGATTGTTGAAAATATAATGAACAACTGTCCCCGATATCAATCCAATAATCGCAAATGCAGGTATTGGGTACATTTTGCTAAATGAAAAGAACTTTCTAATTCTAGAAGATATATAATCTTGCAAAGAAATTCGTTGCTTAAAGCAAACCTCTTTCTGCTCATCTTGTTGCAATTATTGTATTGTTTTTTTTGTCTTACATTGATTTAATCTTTTTCGAAGATGATTTAGTTAGCGATTTAGTTAGCAACACTTTCATCTATTTGAGTATTGATTGAGGAACATGATTGCATGAGCTATTTCAATTTGATTTGCAGATACATTGATAGACCAGAATGTAGCCTAATGTTTTAGAATGAGCCGAAGATTATTAGTTCCTGTCAGTGATGTTATGAGAGAAAGCCTTCAAGAATTAGAATATTGGAGCATTCCTGCAGCAGAGCTTGTCGGACGACTCAGGTCTAACCCAGTAGAAGGCTTGTTAACTTCCCAAGCAGAAGAAAGGTTAACTAGATATGGTAAGAACCTAGTGAAAAGTAATAAGAAAAAGGACTCTCTTTCACTTTTAATTTCTCAATTTAAGACTCCAATTATTATCATATTCATCTTCACTGCTGTATTATCATTTTTTCTTGGTGAAAAAGAAGACGCTTTAATTATTATAATAATAGTAGTTATAAGTGGAGCACTTGGTTTCTGGCAGGAAAAACGTGCCAGCGATGCCGTTAACAAATTATTAGCAATCGTCGAACCAAAATGTAATGTTATTCGGGATGGCAAAGTACAGGAAGTAATTTCTGAGTCTGTGATTCCAGGTGACATAGTTGTCCTTAAATCAGGAGACAGTGTGCCTGCAGATTGCCTGATTTTGGAATGCAACGATCTCTTTGTGAACGAAGCAACACTAACTGGCGAAAGCTATCCATCAGAAAAATCTGTCCACACATTGCCAAAGGAAACACCGTTAAGAGATCGCGAGAATTGTCTTTTTAAAGGAACGTTTATTGTAAGCGGGGCTGGTAAGGCAATAATAACAAGAACTGGAGCGTCTACTGAATTAGGAAATATCTCAGAGAGTCTCAAACAAAGAGCGCCTGAGACAGAATTTGAACATGGAGTAAGAAGATTTGGTTACTTCCTTTTGGAAATTACATTGATGTTAGTCATTTCTACATTTGTAATCAACGTCTATTTTCATCGACCCGTGCTGGATTCATTTCTTTTCTCACTGGCATTGGCTATAGGGATAACACCACAACTTCTCCCTGCAATAATAAGTGTAAGCCTTGCTCATGGAGCTAAACGTATGGCGGCGCACAAGGTTATTGTGAAGCGGCTTGCATCTATAGAAAACCTCGGTAGTATGAACATCCTGTGCTCAGATAAGACTGGAACACTGACAGTTGGAGAAGTGAAAATACATTCAGCAATAGACGCCCACGGAAACCATAACGAAAAGGCGCTCCTCTATGCTTACCTTAATGCATTCTATGAAACAGGATTTGTAAACCCAATAGACAAAGCTATTAGAGACTTTCATCAATTTGATACATCTTCTTATACAAAGTTAGACGAAGTTCCGTATGACTTTATCCGGAAGAGATTAAGCATCTTTGTTTCCGGAAATAACTCCCGTATAATAGTAACGAAAGGCGCATTACAGAATGTAGTTTCTATTTGTTCGAGTGCCGAAGCCACATCAGGAGAGATATTAGATATGTCAAATGTTGGAAATCAAATCCAGGATAAATATGAAGAGCTTGGCAAGAAAGGTTTCCGTGTTTTGGGCATATCCTACAAATTAATGCCCAAATCTCGCAACTCTATTAGCAAAAATGATGAAGTTAATATGACTTTTGCGGGATTCCTTGTACTTTTTGATCCCGTCAAACAGGACGTTACGGAATCTGTTAACGAGCTTGAAAAGCTTGGAGTCTCTTTAAAACTCATTACTGGGGATAATAAGCATGTTGCTGCCTACGTTGGAGAGAGTGTTGGCCTGTCAACGTCCCGCATTCTTACTGGAGCAGACCTCAATCATATTAGTACTGAAGCATTGGTACAACTCGCTACGGATATTGACATTTTTGCTGAGATAGCACCAAATCAGAAAGAACAGATTATTTCGGCATTGAGACGAAAAGCCGCAAATGTAGTGGGATACATGGGAGATGGGATTAATGACGCGTCAGCACTACATGCCTCTGATGCAGGTATTTCCGTCGACACAGCTAGTGAAGTATTAAAAGAAACGGCCGATTTTGTTCTCCTTGAGAAGAATTTAGATGTGCTGGTAAAGGGAGTTCGAGAAGGACGAAGGACCTTCGCAAACACCCTGAAGTATGTCTTCATGGCGACAAGTGCCAATTTTGGCAATATGTTCAGTATGGCCGGGGCCTCTCTGTTCTTATCATTCCTTCCCTTGCTTCCAAAACAAATTCTGTTTATGAATCTTTTAACAGACGTTCCTGAAATGACGATATCCGCTGATAACGTAGATCCGGAGATGGTCGAAAAACCCAGACGATGGGATCTAAAATTTATTACAAAATTCATGCTGGTTTTTGGACTCTTGAGTACGGTATTCGACTACGCCACATTTGCTATTCTTATGTTTTTACTAAATGCCAATACAGAACTTTTCAGAACAGGTTGGTTTACTGAATCTATTATTTCAGCTTCAATAATAGTACTGGTGATAAGAACAAAAAGACCGTTATTTAAGAGCAGTCCACGAAAATATTTGTTATTAGCAATCCTCGCTATCGCTGGTTTAACTATTTTACTACCGTATATTCCCTTGGGCCAAATATTTGAACTTGTGCCACTTCCCATACCATATTTGATCGCAATTTTGTTAATTGTGCTCACATACGTATTTGCAGCAGAAATTACAAAGAGAATATTTTACAGAAAGACTAAATTCTAATTATTTCCTCGTAAAATTGGTGCTGCGATATATGGAATTAATTTATCATTTGATCGCATTTGTGGTTAAGTTAAGTTCTGGATTGAATTTGTAGCGAATTATCTAGATATCGATAATACCGCTTTCATGAAGGATATAAAGGCAACTACAAGAGTAGCGGTCAAATACCGACATTTTATCTGGTCAACTCTACAACCGGGAAAAATCACGCTAATAGCCAAGGCAACAAGAAACCCTTCCAGAATTAGTGAAAATCATCCCCAAGTATATTGCCAGCTTGTAGCTTCTCTATTGTATAATTACAAAACAAAAGAGTGAATTCTGAGAATTGTCATGCTTTTGTAACTTGAGAATTATAGAATCTCACCAATAACATATTAACCATATTTTGTGAAGTCGTCTAGAAGTCCAGATTTTTTTAGCAATTCCCTAAAAATATCCTTTTCTGTTAAAATTCCGATCATCCTGTCACTTTGGTCAGTTACCACAACTCTTCTTATGTGATTTGTGTTCATCAGCTGCATAGCCTCTCTAGCAGTACTATTAGAACGTATAGTGACTAATGGCTTGCTCATAAACGTAGTCAATGGTTCCTTGAGGTCGCCGGTTTTTCTACCCAAGGTCCTCACGATATCCCTCTCAGTAACTATGCCTATGGGTATTTGGTCCTTGCCTTTTCTTTTGACTATGACAACTGATCCTATATCATTATCACCCATGAGCCTACATACCGCACCTATGTTTTGCTCTTCGACTTCAATTTTCACGTCGTTGCTCATTATAGATGATACTAGTACTGAATCTAGATTCATAGTGTAATTATATAGCACGATGATATTTATGATTACTCAAAAATCACTTCAATATAACCAAAATCAACAGTATTTTTTCCTCTTTAAGACTAGAAAAGGGTTTTAACAATTGATTCGTAGAGTAAAATATGCTTTCTACTTACTTCTCTCCAGCTAAGGTTCTTACTAAATTCAACTACTGCATCTTTATATTTTTTATAATCTCCTTTGAGTTCCACAAGTGCTCTTGAAAAATCTGAGGGGTTCCTGTCAACTGAAATACCTAAACCCATATCAGAAAACTCCTTGAAGAATTCTATTTTGCTCGATATGAATGGAAGGCCATGACCGAACCCATCAAACATTACCCCTTTAGCCTCTCATTTTGTATGCTTATCACTCTCAACAGAACCTTTTACTACGATGCCCTCTATTTTCTTAATATCTTTTACAACCCGTAAAATTATTAATTCTGCTCCTGTGTATTTAGATATAGAAACTGAATATTTGAGTACATTACTTGGTTCATCAGTACCATCGTCAGTTATCAGGATTCTAGCAAATAAAGCAAGATTTTCCATTGAAAATGAAGAGTCCCAATCAGCGTTGTTTGACTCTGTTGTTTCTAGGTTTTCTTTTTCATTGTCAGGTGAGTTTTCATGCTCTTTATTCATAGTCGTAGCGTTACCTATTTACCATATATTTTATGTGTAATACATTCATATCATAGCACTATATTAAAATTCCGTAATTTAGTGTGAGCCCAGCCTGTGATACGCCATTGGGCTCACCACTTGTCTTCTAGAAGACGGTGATCCTACTCTGCGCAACAAATTATAAAAAAGTTAGATGAGAAGTTCCTATTTTTGCTTTTCACTAGAATTCTGCGTTACGTTTTCGCTAAGTTTCTCAGACATCTTTTCACTTGATTTCTGTGATACGTTTATGTCTACAAATTCGGGTCTGCTAAAGGGCGAATTTTGTCCATGTTCACATTTTAGATTAAAATTTTCGGTATTCATAGTACACACGCTGTATTTTTCTCCATCTTCTACGCTTAGACCTGGAAATGTGAATACATATGAAGTTTTATCAGAGGTCGAGTTTTCTGCATTGTGTAACTTAACCTTCGTCTGATCACCGACATTGACTATTGTTATGATATCTTTTGTTGAGTCTGTAATACCATAAAGACTTACAACAATCTTGAACACATCTTTTCCGACGCCGGATTCAGCCATAACTTTTGACGGTGTACTTCCAAACAATAGCCCAAACCCTAATGCCAGCACAATTGTAATGGCAAGAAAATATGTTTTCATTAATGGAAACATGTATAACAATAGATAATAAATAATTAACTGGTATTCTATAATTTTGAGAACCGAGTGAAAACTGAAACAGTGCTACGGGAGACCGAATTACACTAGAAAAAACAATTCTCGTCCCTTTAGACCTTTTAATAGAAGGAAATTATTTTCGTAAACGGCAAATAAATAATTAACTCAAGAAATAACTCCTATGGTAATACAACCAATTGCCCTGTCATAACTGGCAAATGATACGAGCAGTAGTAAGTAAACACCCCAGTTTTGTCTGCCGTGAAGGTTGCATTTCCGTTCTGACCGAAACCAAGATCAATATTAACCTTATATGGATCCCCTATGATAAAGTTGTGTCTTACTGATTTATTGTCGTCAACATTGTAAAAATGTATGGTAACTTTATCTCCCTTATTTACAACAAGAGTATGAACCGAGAATGAATCTCCTGCAATCTTTAATTTGTTCTCGTCGACGTTATCAACTTCTGATGTGAATATGTAAAATGTCTTTTCTCCTGGTGTTAATATTGAAGGAATTTTCCCTGAAGTCGTAGGAGCATTACTCATATTTGCCTCTTCCATTTTTTGTGAATTGTTTTCGTTCTGTGCATACGTTTGAATAACTAATTTCGGTCCGGGAATCGCCAGAATTGAAAAGCCCAATATCAAAGCAACCAATATGTACATGGTCTGTCGTTTCATGAATTTCAAAAAAAGAAATCTTATATATATGGCTTTTGAGAACATTACTTTAATAGTTTCGCCAGAATAAATAAAGACATAAGAGCCGTGTTAAGCTCCTAATTGGAAATTGTAGATATTTGTATTTTATTGATGCGATGTACATATCTTTAGATCTATTTACACCAATTACACATAATCAAGATTTTTCTATAAGTTGGAATCGTGGATAATTGACAAAGCCTTTACCAATTTTTTATTGGTACATGCTCGGTCTTTCTGAATTATTTAATTGAACCTTGAAAAGATTAAGAATTAATTAGAATAGTAAATAAAGAAGGATTAATTCTTGACAAATTCTTATAGTTTTTTCTACCCAATTAATTGCCATTTTATACTTTGCTTATGATTATTTTTAAGAGGATAACTTTAAAGTGAAGTTAGCCCAAAAATTACTTGCAATTATGCAATCAAAAGTACTCTCGATTTTAATGGTTCTATCTTCAACCATACTTGTATCAGGAGTGATTCAAAACACTTCTATGGGATTCCAATATTCGCAAAAACAAGGAGATTTATACAATGACGAAATGATGAAGCCTGGATCATATGCCTTTGGGACCATTGCAAGTTTACAAAATGATAAAAATGGGAATCCCGCATGGATAGTTTCAGGCGTTTACAAAGGGAGTGTATCTATGCATAATGAGACAGAACATGGAGCCTCAACAAGAAGTCTTCCAAATGCTACATTGGATGCCAAATTTAGTATGGTAATGACAAATGGATCTGCTATGCATGAACACAGGATCTATGACTTTAAACTTACGGGT
>ARCol0yngRDRAFT_1000171_pt1 | contig 11052 bp, 13 predicted proteins | sample AraColrhizospDNA_FD_9197 | JGI IMG/M metagenome (IMG submission 9197) | reverse complement strand
TGCATCTTAATCCCTTGATCTGTCATGTTTAGTTGCATAATTGCGCCCTTGATGTTTCCTTCTTTTATGTCCATGATTGCCTCCAATAAATGCATCTTGGCATTATCTAGTGAGGATCCGAAAGCCATTAAGCCACCTGGCATCATCATTGTCTGATTAGTGATGGCAGATTTGTTTTGTGTATCGTTCGCTGATAAGTCTTGACTGAAGACGGCTCCTGCTGTTACTGCTAACAGAACAGTAACACTGATAGCTATCACCAATACGCTAATAGTCATTTGGGTTGACATTTTTAAAAGTACTAGTTATGCCAAATAATATTATATAAAGAGTATCTAAATGCGTAACAAAACACTGGAATGCACAATAAATGATTATGCCAAATATTGGCTAGTTTCGGACATTCTCAATGCTCCGCCACTGAAAGGCCATGTATTTATCAGTAATAATATGACTTTTGAATATCAACGGGCAAGATCTAGGCATTGGAAAATAATATCTGAGCCTGGATTGAATCCACTAACTCTCTTCTCGGTACTCTCTTAAATACTAAATGAACCATAGAATAAGAATGCATTGGACACCTTCAGAGTATACATCAGTGAGGTCAAGTTATTCCAAACTACTAAACGCAATAATTATCAGACCAATGGTAGAATCAATATTTACTGAACAGGCAATAGGACGTTTCTTGTGGTCTGATATAATATCACATATAGATATCCCATCAAGTAACTGTTCCCATATGGATGGATTTGTTGTAATATATAACGACATTATGAAGATATCTAAACATGGACCCATAAAACTTAGNGTAGTTCCTAGGAGGAAATTTGGTAAGAGCGAAAACCAAATTTTGCATNCAGGACAANCAATTAGGATCTCAACTGGCGAAGTCCTGCCACATTTAGGAGATACTGTTATTCCTGTCGAATATACAGACTTTGATTCTAAAAGTAATACTGTNATAATNCAAAGAGATTTTGCAAAAGGATCATTTGTATCTTACAAGGGCAGCGAGATCGCATCTAAGGATTTGTTACTAAGCAAAGGACATGCTCTTAGAGCACAGGATTTAGCATTAGTTTCAATGCTTGGAATTCGAAAGCTAAAAGTTTTTAAGAAACCAAGAGTCGCAATTGTTCCAACAGGTAACGAACTCACAGAAAAGATGACTGACATAAAGCTTGGAAAAATACTAAATACCAATAGTAGAGTCATATCTAGTTTGATTGAAACATCAGGAGGTGCGCCACTAGATCTTGGAATTACCCCTGACAACATTCAAAAGATAAAAAATAAAATTAGAATAGCGTTATCTGAATGTGATATCATATTAACAACGGGCGGGTCTTCTGTTGGATTGCGGGATCTTGTTGCTGAATCAATAAATGATATTGGAAGACCAGGAATTCTGGTGCATGGTGTAAAACTTGATCGAGGAAGAGTAACGGGACTTGCTGCACTTCGCAGTAGAGCAATTATTATTCTTCCCGGGCCTATACAAGGAGCTGTCAATGCCTTTATTGTATTTGCACATCCGCTCATAAGGCTTAAGTTGGGACTACAACCTTTTACTAAACCGTTTATTTTAGCAAAGCTTACTGAAGGTTGGAATGCTCGAAAAAAATTTCAAAACTTTACCAAAATAGTATATGTGAAGATGTCACGGTCTGCATCGGGTGATTTTTATGCAAAACCTATATCCGGAGAAACTACTGATATAACAGTTTTGTCTAGAACCAATGGCTTTATTTTGGTACCCGAACGCTCAACTACGATAGAAAAAGGACGAAAAGTAAAAATAAACGTATTTCCTGGTCTGTCATTTTCATCGGGCGACCCGATAGAATTTCATTACCAGTCGGAAAAATCATTCCTTCCGTTTTAGAAATACTTCATTTAAACAACCTAGTTGCCAGATTAATCCCTGCCACTGCTACTATAATTCCTACTATAAAAATCAATTTTTCATGACTCATTTTAAAGGCTCCCAACCTAGAGCCAAGAAATCCTCCGAGAAGAACAACAAGCGCCAGCGGTAAAATTAGCGCAAAATCAACCTCCTGAGTAATTGAATGGGCGACAAGTCCACTAACCGAATTTGTGAGTATAAATAGACTTGCTGAGGCCGCAGCTGTCTTTGGATTTGCAAGACCAGTTAATATCAAGATTGGCGATAACCAGATACCCCCACCGATTCCAACTAGGCCCGAAATAGTCCCTAAAAGAGCGCCTAATGGTAATGTAATTAACGAAAGCCTAGGTAAACTTAGGTTTAATTTTCGTATTTTCTCTTGCCTTATTTTTATTTGGTTACCACTTAATAGTAGCATGGCCGAAGCTGAAAAAAGGGCACTTACAAAAATTATTATGAGAGTTTTTTCTGGTAGTATAGTAGAACCGCCTATAAAAGCAAACGGGACTGAGATGAGTAACGGGATAGAAATACGTAGTGATAAGTGACCTGCCCTCAAATAATTGAATAGCGCTGTCGAAGCAACAACTATGTTGAGTGCCAGTGACACTGGAGGGATGGTGTATAGATTTACCCCAACAAGGACTAGAATGGCAATATAGCTACTTCCTCCTGCAAATCCAACGCTAGAATAAATAAAACTTATTGCAAAGAAAAGAGGAATGAGTATAAACAGTAAAAGTTCATTAATGTCCGTATCCCTCGATCATCTTTAACGCATGCTCTAGCCCCGGGAATAAGAAATCTAAGGACTCAGATACTGCTCTTAAACTACCAGGGATATTGATAATGAGACTTGTTCCCCTTATTCCTGCAACCCCTCTTGAGAGCATAGATAAGGGCGTTCTTCTCTGTCCATATGCTCTGCTCCCTTCGGCAATTCCCGTTATTTCCTTTTCTATGACGTTTCTTGTAACTTCGGGAGTTACGTCCCTGTGACTAAGTCCTGTTCCTCCGGTGGTAACTATTAAATTTAGGGCGAAAACATCTGAATATTTCACTAAGAGTTTTTCAATAGCGGAACTATCATCGGGTATTACTTTGTACTTTATCACGTCAATATTTTTATCTTTTAAGGCTTTAACGATAAATTTTCCAGATTTATCTACCCGCTTTCCAGCTGAAACTGAATCGCTAACGACAATTACGCCTGCTCTAATCTTATTCCCTTGCTTAGTTGCAAAACCGCCCATTCCCCCTGATTTTTCAACAAGCCTAACAGATGAGATGAATAGAGAATTATCTACGGGTTTTAACATATCATATATGGTTAATGCTCCAATACAAGCTCCAGAGAGCGCCTCCATTTCCACCCCCGTTTTCCATATACTTTTAACGGTTACATCAACTTCAATTGCATTGGATTTTACTGATACTTGAACCTCAATGTGATCTAGTGGTATAGGGTGACAATATGGTATAAGGTCGGAGGTTTTCTTAGCTCCCGAAGTAGCAGCTATCTTCGCTGCCTCAACAATATCCCCCTTGGGTGATTTTCCTTGTCTAATCATTACTGCCGTATTTGGTTTGATGTTCAATACCGCTTGTGCTCGTGCGGTTCTGTACGAGTCTGGTTTTGCACCTACATCAAACATGCCCCTTTTCTTTTCAACATTCATTCTTTCTCTACCCAAGTAAGATCCCATCACTCCACTTTTGACTTTCCACAGATATTTCCTTCTTCCAAATTGGTACCCGAGTCTTCACATTATTAATAATATATTTGCAGGCTTCAAAAGCTTCGTTCCTATGCTCCGAACAAACTCCAATTATGATACTGGTCTCACCGACTTTTAGACTCCCAATCCTATGAATTGTAACCAATTTTTTTATATTCCACTTTGTTTGTGCTTCATTTTCAATTTCTCTCATTTTTACTTCCGCCATCTCTCTATAGGCCTCGTAGTAAATTTCTAAAACGTTACCATGCTTCCCGTGATTACGTACATTACCCATGAAGATTGATACTGCGCCTGCAGAATTGTCTTCTAATTCACTCATTATCTCTTGCAAGCTTAGTTCGTCATTGGTTATACGAATCAAGCATTCAACCACCGCTGACTGGGGGCAAAAGAGCAATTTCATCCCTAGAAGTAATAATCGTATCACCACTAGTAACCTTACAATTAACAGAAGTGACAAATTTGTTACTAAAAGATTTCAATTGTGGATATTTCTTTAATATTTCAGTTTCTAGGTAGCTTACTGTCACCCCACTTGGTACAGCTATTGTGATTTCTCCCTCACCCACCACATCTCTCAAGATTGCAAATAATCTGACCTTTAAATTGTAGTTAGCGGGGTCATCTGTTCTCATACCAAGGTTAACCTCCGATTGTATGCATGAGGTTTAATTTTGGCTTAAGACCATTAATTCTTATCAGGCTCACTACCCCTTCCTGCTTCATAGTCATATAGTGAACCAAGCATTGACCAAGTTCCTGATCTGATGCTCCTTCGCGAAGATCTCTCTTAATATCATAGCCAGGGTTTTCAAATAGACATGTAAGAAATCTTCCATCTGAAGTCAATCTTATCCTATCACACTGATTGCAGAATGGCTCTGTTACGGAAGGAATGAATCCAATAGTGCCTTCTCCATCTGAAAAAGAATATAGTTTGGCAGGTGCTGAAATCTCCTGTTCCAACATAGGAAACATTTTTCCAATATTGGACTCTAGTTTTTCGACCATTTCATTTTTACTAAAAACAAGATCGCTTCTCCATATGCCTGTCCCGTCTAAGGGCATAAATTCTATAAACCGAACTGTAATCCCTGTGCGTCTTGCAAAGTTGGCAAATTCAACAACCTCATCATCATTCCAACCCTTCACGACAACCGTGTTTATCTTTACATTAAATCCAGCATCTCTTGCTTTTTGGATAGAACTTATAACTTTGTTTAATCCGTTGATCCCAGTCATCATTCTAAATCTATCCTCTTTAAATGAATCTAAACTAATATTCACGCTGTCAAGCCCACTAGATTTTAACGCATCAATTTTATCTGAAAGCAGCAACCCATTTGTTGTTAGCCCAACGCTCTTAATGTGACGTATCTTTCTAATCGATTTAATTAGGTTTTCTATGGAAGGTCTGACAAGCGGTTCGCCTCCTGTTAACCTTATTTTTTCAACCCCTAAACTAGCCAGAATAGATGAAAGCCTAATTATTTCGTCGAAAGTAAGTACTTCATTATCATCAAACCACTTAGTATTATTTTTTGGCATGCAATACCCGCATCTCATATTGCATCTATCTGTGACAGAGACCCTTAGTTTTTTTGCAATTCTACCATAATTATCTATTAACTTGGATTTCATGGATGTTGTCCTCTGATTGTATACCAAGAATATATGGTGCAGATCATTTTTTTCTTACCTGTTCTAACTGATTGATGAAATGAGACTTCCATCCCTTTGGTAAATCTTTAACCTTGATGGCACGCTCTATTGTTCGAACATCGTCTTTATTTACAGTGTATAACCTTACAATATCCTTTATGGTAACACTATTTTCATTTTTTTTAATAAGTCTAATTTCATCACCTTGCTCTAACTCTCCTTCCTTTACTACCTTGAAATAGACGCCTGTAAGACCACTTGCTAAAAATCTTTTAATTATGTCCATGTTTCCAAATCTTACTCCAAGTTTATAACATGGCATACGGGGTTGGGTTGCTATTAATTTTGCTGTTCCAACCATGAATTGATCTCCAATGTTAACCGTTTCTTCAAACATTCCTTCTGTAGTAAAATTTTCACCAAACATTCCCCAAGGTAATAACTTGCCAGGCAATTCTTGTCGCCAGTAACTATAGTGTTCTCCTGCATAGGCATAAACGGCCTTGTCGACACCACCATGTACTGTCAAGTCAGCCTGCTTATCTCCCTCAAGATTGAGCTTGCGTAGTTTTACACGACCGCGAACGGGTTCCTTAAAGATACCTGTGGTCACAAGTTCATCTTGGAATCTTACTTGACGTGGAAGACCGACATTTAACGATAATATCTTCAAACCACATAAGCTACCCATACATCTTAAATAAACCTTAAAAGTTAAGTTTGATACTCGGGCTTTCGAGCATTTGGAATATCAGACTAAAAAACAATATTTTATGTGGTGCACTATCCCTCCTATTTTAAAGCCGTACGCTGAAACGGGACTAGTGGGATCATGGAGAGTGTGAAGGACTATGGACGTTAAATTCCTGCTCTCCGTGCATAGAATCTATGATCTTCCCTGTTTCTTATGCTCTTTCTGTCCATCTAAACTCAATCAAGCCCCCAACTTATCTTCTTGTATGGTTCCACTTGTACGAACGGGGCTTCCCCCTCTTTCCACTGGTCGTTGCGAACCCATTCAAATTTTCTATAGAATATGTCATATAATTTCTTAAATTTTCCTCCTTTTTCAATGAAATTTATGTTTCCATGAATTATTACGGCTTTATTATTTACGGAAGAATAAACGTCTACTGCGAGTGCAATCTTGGGATTTTGCTGAAGGTTCTTGTACTTCGTTGTATCGTAGTCTGTGGCGAAATAAAACTTTCCTTCTTCGAAAACAAAAGATACGGGAGTTATGTGTGGTGTATTGTGCGCGGTAACGGTTGCTACCCTACATGCTTCGTTGCTTAAAAGAAACTCTTCTTCCTTTGCAGTAAATTTTATTTTTCTATTGCGCGATTGATAAGTTTTATGTTTCAATTTGCCAGGATCGCCCACTCATAGATTACAGTTATTTTAAAGAGCGATTTAAGGAATATCTCCTTTTTGATGGTGTTCAATTGTTATATGTTTTTGCATGTCTCCCAGATCGTCAAACTTCATTCCACAAGACCTGCAGGTAAAATGACGGGATATATCTCCCCTACTTTCGTCAGAGCTTTTGTTATTTTCGTTATTGACTTCCATAATACATGTTATTAGTGGTCAAAGAACTACAAAAGTCTTATTTAATTTGTGGAGTGTAATAAATCGTGAGGAATGAAAACATTCCATCTGCTGGCTTAGGTACGTTCACAGAGCTCGCAGAAAAATTTTTTAAGAAAACTCATGAGTATGTATTACAAGGAATAAATCCTGGGGGAATTTATCAGGCAATTTGGTGTAGGGATGCTTCCTATATACTGATTGACTGGTACATGTCAGGTAATGTCCATGGTACAATGCAGCAAATCCATCAAATATGGTCACACCAAATAGCCTCTCCGTCAGAAGAAAAGATTGTCTATGGAAGAGGTTCAATAGACATGAAATTTCAGTCAGAAATTTATGATGACAAAAAGAAACAATTTAGTGGAGCTTTACCAACAACTTTCTATCAAGCCGGATTCTCTGAAGTTTATGGACAAAATCCCGATATTGACTCTACAGCTTTGATGATTTCTACCACATCATGGATATTGGCTAGGTGGCACAACAAAAAAAATTTTGGCCCTGATTCAACGACCAAGTCAGCTGATACTTCAGATTATGTATCTAGTCTTTTACTAGAAGTAGGAATAACAGACCCGGTAAAACTTACAGACTACGTATTACCTAGAATGTTTAAGGCCGTTGAATATCTACTTACAAGGGACAAAGATAATGATGGTTTACTAGAGCATGGACATAATGAAGATTGGATGGACACTATTCTCAGGGCAGGAAAAATTGTATACAGTCAAGCGTGCTGGATATTGGCTCTAACAAACTTCGCAATTCTCTTAACCACGCTTGGCAAGAATAAGGAATCCCTGAGAATGTCTGAACTTGCTAAACGTGCAATAAAGGCAGTTAATCATTTGTTATGGTCAGAGGAAGACAGCTGTTACTTGGATATTCAGGAAGAACATCACGTAGGGGGCCCTTATAGAACGCTCATGCAAGACATATCACTTTACTTGGTAGCCGCGCAGAGTTTTTTCTCTAGAAGCAAGATTCAAAAAGAGAACCAAATCAATAAAAACCAAGAAGTAAATGAGCTACCTGAAGAAATTCAAATCAGGTCATTAAAGACGTTAGATACAATGAAAAAGAGATTGTGGAAAGATGGCTGGCCGCTAGTAACGGAAGTGGAACTAAAAATAACAGGACCATGGGTTCTAAAACCACATCAATATCATAATGAAACAATTTGGCCTTGGACTACAGCTCTAGAAATCATCGCCAGAAGTAAATTTAACCAATTTGATGACTGCAATGCTCTTTTATCTAAGTTGTCCTCAGGTGAGCCCTACATGTATTGTTTCTATGAGTGGATAAATCCTGTAAATAAGGATCCAAAGGGAGCATTTCCATTCAGGACTGGGATATCGGCTACTAGAATTGCAGTTGCGAACGCTGTCCAACAGTATACGGGTTCGAGTCCTTCTTAGGGAACTGGCTTCTCGCCATGCTTTTCTAAGTGATGCGACGAAGGCAGCAAAAAGCTAGGGTAAAGTGTCATGCCACCATCAACAAAGAAAGTCGCTCCCGTAACATAGCTTGCCTTGTCAGACGCCAAAAACTCAACAATATTGGCCACTTAATCAGCGTTACCTACTCTTCTCATCGGAATTTTCTTGATTACGCTCTCCAGTTCTTTTTTATTCTCCTGTAGCTCACGATTCATTTCTGTCATGTTGGCGCCAAGGGCAACCGAGTTAGCACGGATATTATGTCCGGCAAGCTCTAGAGCCATGGTTTTCGTCATCATTTCAATTCCAGCTTTTGACGTAGCATATGGTACCTAATGGGGCTTCGGGATTACTTGATGGACGGATGATATTTTGATTATATTGCCTCCATTTGGATTTGATTGTTTTAGCATTTGCTTTACTGCCTCTCTGCTACAGATAAACGGGCCTGTAAGGTCGACAGCGATTACCTTGGACCATTCAAGTAAAGTTGTTTCAGTAAAGGGTATGTCTTCTTGAATGCCAGCGTTATTTACTAGGACATCAATTCTATCAAACCGCTCTACTGACTCTCGAATTAATCTTACACAATCTTCTTCTTTTGAAACGTCTGCTTGGATTGCAACAGAATTACAACCCGTATTTCTAATTTCATCAGATACTGCTTCCGCTTCATTTTGGTATCTTGCATTAGTTACTATACCAGAATAGTTCTTGGACTTTGCGAAAGCCAAAGCAATTGCCCTTCCAATACCTTTGCTTGAACCCGTTATTACGGCAATCTTATCTTTCATACTGAATATAGGGATAAAAGAACTAAATATTTGTCCCTTAGAACTAACTCTTGTGATGGATGCCTGACCATCTATTATCCAATTTATTCTCACTGGACTTAAAATTGAGAGCAGGGTCTCTTAATCTCAAAAAGATTAAAAGCTCTCACATTCACGCCCATGTCTAAAGTATGAGAGAATTTGACTATGTTTCTGGCCAGTCAATAATTCAAGTTACAAAAAAGTCAAAGGTTTGAAAAAACGAGGGAAAATACAAAGAAAGGTTACTAGAAAAATATAGGGAATGGAATATTACTTGGAATCTTGCCTAAACTGTGCACCGGAGTTTGCAAAGAAGGCTAGTACTCTAGCGAGCTTATTTGGTCATTTCAGTCTTATTGATAAGATTTCCTGCCCCTTTAGTAGCATTAGTTCCGAATGCTGAGCTAGTCTTATTTGCTTTCACAGTTACATTTCCTCCTGCGTATGAAGGATTTGTGGTCACATTCTGAGCGCTAGCGACAGACACATAAATCAATGCGAATGCCAACATGAACGCCATCGCTCCAAAATAAATTGATTTCTTCATTAAATAGCAGTGAACAACATCATTTTAATAGCGTATAGATTATTGACACCAGTCAAATACTGATTTGTTATAGCATATAAAAAAACATAACAAAGCAATTCTAATATTGAAAATAAGATGAGTTAGGCCATAATGTTACTGATATTAGAGATTTGACTCAGCTGATTTTGTCTTTGTTTAGATTCTAATGCTCCCCTACCTTTATTGAAATTATAAGAAGCCGAGCTGCATAGTTATGCGACCCGCTCATCTCCACTTACCACCGAGGCTCAAATCCCACTAGCCGGTTTTGCTTTATACCCATAACTAATATCTTTCGTTGACAACTTAGTTAGACGTACATGTGTAACATTTTTTATTAAGATATGAAAATCATAAATTAACAAACTCTATATTTTTAGTAGAAGTATCAAATATAGCTATTGTTGCGTAAAATCCGAAGATCCATCCTTTCGCTGTACCTGGATTAACAACCACAGTCCTTCCAATAGTGTCAGTGGTTTTTCTATGTGTGTGTCCATAAATAACCAGATCATACTTTCCTGATTTGATTAAAAAATCTCTTTTTGAAGAGATAGTACCATGGTAAATAACAAGTTTTACTCCGTCATATTCTCCTTCATAAATCTCTCCTTTAAGTTCTCCATGAATTTTGTCAAAGGCTGATGTAAGTCCTCGAATATCTGTATCATTGTTTCCCAATATACCGACAAGTTTGATACCTGCAAAAGATTCAACAGCGATTGGACTTACAAAATCGCCTGCATGCAGAACTATATCCACCTGTCTGCTATTAAATTCCCTTACGGCCTTTAGTATATTGTCAATGTTATCGTGTGTATCTGATATTAACCCAATTTTCATAATAGAAGATAGGCAAGCCTTTTTAATATAAAGTAACGTTTAGCATTTTATTTAGTGTTTTTAGTCTTTAAATCAAACATTGGCCAAAATCAAATATTGAAAATACGTTACTTAATTGAATATATCTATATATTTTAAATAATTAAAATGTTAAAACAACAAATTACAAAAAAGTGATGAGGCATAAAAGCTAGCTTTATTAGAAGTTGAAACCATTAATATATTGCCACATCAATGAGGTACTATCTGAAGTGTAAGTTAAATCCAAAAGACAAGACAAGGCTAGCAGATTCGATCAGGTTAGGCACATTAGCCAAAGATAAAATATTCTATGAGGGAATGCAAGCGGCGTTAAGGGGAGCAACTGTGGATGATACTGATACAGTTCATTTTGTAGAAGTCTGTTACTGTCTGGAAGGTGGCCTATATCCTATGGCTATGGAATTGCCGACATTGGAAAGGTACT
>ARCol0yngRDRAFT_1000170_pt1 | contig 11077 bp, 10 predicted proteins | sample AraColrhizospDNA_FD_9197 | JGI IMG/M metagenome (IMG submission 9197) | reverse complement strand
CGGGTCTGCCCGCCACGCGCGCGGTTGCTGCGCTGATAGGCCTTTACCGCGACATCGTAGATGCGGTTGGTGTCGCTCACGTAGAAGCGCGCGTCAGGAATGTCGAGAATGTCGAGCTGCCGCGCCTCCGCATAAGTCACGGCCGGCAGACGCTCGAGCGTCGCGCAGCCTGAAATGGCAACGGCCGCCAGCGCGCCGGCGAGCAACCGGATGCCGGTGCGCAGTCCGCTTAGTGCACCCGGAGTGCAGAAACTCTTCTGAGGCATACTGCTACGCGCCCCGATACGCGCCCGCGCCGTCTACTTCGTGATGATCGGTTTCGCGGCGGGCGGTTGCTTCGCCGCCGGCGAGATCGCAAATGTCAGCCAGACATTCCATCCATCGGCGCGGTGCTCCGCTGCGAATTCCCTATAGCCCTTCAGGTTAATATAGCCTTGGTATTCGTTGCTGATTGGAATGATGTAGCCGATCTGGGGTCCGATGCCGGCGACCCGTGACTCGAAGCAGCCGACGCGATCCCCGGCGCCGCTGTCACAAGACAACTGGTTGTACCAATATCCAACAAGGCCCACCTGCAGCTGCTTGGTGAGGAACTGCGAAGCACCCAGGTCCAGATGCATGTCGATGCCATTCTGGTAGTCGGTGTGCACGTTTTCGAAATTGTAGGTGAAGCCGAGCGTGGCCGAGAATTCGTGCCCGGTCTGCGGATTGAAATAAGTGTAGGCGCCGCCGGCATCGATCGCGTTGTGCCCAATGCCGAGATTCGCGAGACGCGTCGGGTCGTAGCGGCCGGTGGTGAGGTTTCCCGTTATGTAAGTCATGAAATTATGGACACCCGCATTCCAGCGCACGTTAAACATCGGGGCGAGATCGCCGAAGCCCGTGATCGCATCTTCGCGGCTGCCTGAAACGGTGAAGCCAAGGGGTCCTAATGCACCGGTCAGCGTCGCGTCGACACTGGTCCTGTTACGGCCATAGGGAATCAACATTGACACGGCAGCCTGGCCACCGAGAAACCGCTCGGCAAAAACATAGGTCGGAGCCGCCAACCCAAGATCGACCTTGGCATCGAGATTGGCGTTCACGTTTCCGGTGAAATTCGCTGTGATATTGCCGCGGTTGACCTGGCGCGCAAAAGCGACGTCGCCTCCCGCCGAAACGGACGTGTGGTAATAAATCAAAGCCAATGAAAATCCCGGCTGCTGCGGTGTCGCGGCAAGACTTCCGAAAAATCCTGGTACCCAAAAACTGACGCCGCCTTCGTCGGCGCGCGCGTCATTGGGAATACCATGAACAGCGAGTCCAAGAATCGCTGCCGCAACTGCGCCGGAGCGCGAGCGCGATTTCAGATCAGCCGATAGACTCTGATCCCTGCAGCCCACCTGCCTCATGATCCGCTCCCCCTGTTTCCGCTCGAATTCTACACCAGCGGCCGCCGCAAGGACGACTACGATCTCCTTTTCCTCAGGTTCGCAGCCCGCGCCGGCGACGCAGCCGGCAGGGCTCTTCCCGTTGCCTTCAAGATGGCCTCGATGAGCGTGGGGCCGTGCAACGGCTTGGTGAGGAATGCCTTTGCACCCGACGCCGTGCTCCGCTCGCGCACCCCGGCATCGTCGAAGGCGGTAATGACGACGGTCGGAATCTTTTTGTTGATGCGATTGAGATAGCGTTGCAGGTCGAGCCCCGTGAAATCAGGCATGTGCACGTCGACGACCAGACACTCTGGTACGTCGGTACGGATAGAATCGATGAACTCGCGCGCCGTGCCGTAGGTTTGCGGCTCGAATGACGATGCCGACAACAGCCGTGCCAGCGCGGTCCGCACGGATGCCTCGTCGTCCACGATCGCGACCCGGATGGGGGATTTTGACATACCGCGGTATTGTCGCGCGAAACGGCTTACTGCGTCGAGTTGACCCAAAGTCCTACGTGGGAAACTACGGGTCGCTGCGGGCCGGAGCGATTCCCGCCCGGTCGGCGAGCCGGACAAGTTCGGCGACGCTTCGCATCCCCAGCTTGGCCATCATGCGTCCGCGGTGCACCTTGATCGTCTTTTCGACGGTGCCAAGGCTTGCGGCAATCTGCTTGTTGAGCCGGCCGGCGATCACATGCTCCAGCACCTCACGCTCCCGGTGGGTGAGGGTGGCAAGCCGCTCATCGATCGATTTGCTTTCCTGCCGCTTCTGGCGCGAGGCGGCATCCAACTCGGCCGCATGAACGACGGCAGAAAAGAGTGCGTCCCGCTTGACGGGCTTTGTCAGAAAATCGACGGCGCCCGCTTTCATTGCCCTGACGCTGGTCGGGACGTCGCCGCGCCCCGTCAGGAAAATGATGGGACGTTGGGAGCCCGATCGGGCCAAGGCCTCCTGTAGACGAAGACCATCGAGCTCCGACATCACGAGGTCGATGATTGCGCAGCCCGGAACGGACGGATCGTGGGAGGAAAGAAATTTTTGCGGCGACGAGAAGGACTTGGTCTTGTATCCGCCCGCCTTTAAAAGGCGCGTGATCGACCGCAGGACAGCCGGGTCGTCGTCGACAAGATAGGTTGTGAAGCCCGCGTCGCCCATCACTCACACCACCTTACGAGGCAAAGGTTACCTCAATCCAGCGGCGGCGGAAGCCGAAAAACGGCAGACGCGCCCTCTCTCACATTGTTTTGAAGCGAAAGCGCGCCGCCATGAAGCTTTACGATCGACGTGCAGATCGAAAGGCCAAGGCCGAGACCTCGCTTCTTTGTAGTGAAAAACGGCTGAAAAACCTCGTGCTCCCGCAACGGAGGCAGTCCGGTACCGCGGTCATAAATCTTCACCTGGACCCCGCCATCGTCGGTGGTCGCGGTGCTGACTGAAATGGTGCGTCGGGCCGGCGGCACATTTTCGGTCGCGTCCATCGCATTCATCAAAAGATTGAGTAATGTTTGCTGCAATTGTACCGGGTCGCCGTGTACTGCCGGCAAACTGGCGGCGTTATCGAAGCTCACCGACATCCGGCGGTCGATCAGCTCGCTGTGCAGGAGCCGCAAGGTCGAGGCGATGAGGTCGTTCATGTCGATCGTTTCGTGTTTGACATCGCCTTTCTTCAGCATGCTGCGGAGACGATGAATCACTTCTCCGGCGCGCTCGTCTTCAGCGATTATATCGTCAAATATGTTGCCGATTTCTGACAGGGATTTGTTGCCTTTCGCGAGCAGCAGCTTTCCGGCCTGGGCGTTGGACAGAATTGCCGTCAACGGCTGCGTCAGCTCGTGCGCCAGTCCGCCGGAGAGCTCGCCCAGCATCGACACCCGCATCAGGTGTGCGATTTCCTGCTGCTGCACATCGGCTTCGGCTTCCGCCAATTTGCGGGACGTGACGTCGCCAAATGCCCCTGACATCGCTGTCGGCTTGCCGTCGTCGCCGGCGACCGGCCGCGCCTGCACCGAGATCCACCGGACCTCGTCGCCGTCTTGCACGCGAAACTCGACATCCAGCGGTATGGCGCGTGCAATTGCCGATGCCAGCGCCGCGCTCGCTGTCGGCGAGTCGTTTGGGTGAATCCGGCTCACCAGTCCATCCAGAGTCAGGGGCTCGCTCGGCGACAGGCCGAACAATGTCCGGCAGTAGTCCGTCGCCCAGAAGGTGCCTGTTGCGAATTCGTACTGCCAAAGCCCGACGTTCGAAGACGCCGCCGCGAATGAAATTCGCTCTTCGCTCTCCCGCGTGGTCCGCTCGGCCCGGCGCGTTTCCTCGATAGCGGCACCGAGCAGCAGGATCGGCGGAGACAGGCCGATCAGAAAAAGCTGCATGCCGAAGACGTTTGTTTCGGGTGAGCCGATGTCGAACAAGCTCGGGCCATTGAGCGTGCGCCATATTAGCGCGACGCTGATCACGAATACTGCACCACTTGCGCCCTTGGCTCCGAATCGCACCGCGGCCCAGACAATGATCGGCAAGGGAAGGTACAACAGCAGCGGCAGGTAGCCGGTTGCAATGGATGGCAGATCTTCGAAAGCAACGACGCAGGCCGCGATCAGCAACGCTGCAACGATGGCCGCCTCCACCGCCCGTCCGGCTGGTGCAAGGCGAGGCCGCGTTGTGCTCTCAATGCAGATCATCGCGATCGGCCCGAGTGTCAGGCTGCCGAGGGCATTGGACGCGTACCAGCGCGCCCAGAACAGGCCGTAGTCTTCGAGGGAGCCGCCGCCCAAAATCTGAACGAAGGCGCCGCCGAGCGCGCAAAAGGCCGGGCTCAGAAAAGCGGTGATCAGGACGTAGATAATCGTCTTGCGAATGGTGCCGAACCACGGCGGCTCGACCATCAGGCGTTGCACGGCAAATGCATTGGCGATCGCGACCAGGCAATTTGTCGCGAAGGCCACGATGAATTGCGAGACCGGCATGCCGACGCGCAGCTCGGCGAGTATATGGGCGGGCAGGGCAGCGGCGATGTAGATCCACCACTGCCGCGGCGGCGTGATAAGTAGCGCGCAAAATAAAACAATGTTCGGCGGCCAGAACGGCGCGAAAATTCGATCTGACAACGTCCCGATCAGAAAGGCGATTTCGGCGCCCAGGTAGTAGGCGATGGCGACAATTAAAACGTTCCGGACGGTGTTCGCGCCGCCGAAGCGCTCAGCGCGCTCCTGGAGCGATCGCATGGACATGTCAGGTACGATTTGATCCATCGTCGTTCGTCCGCCGGCGTGGAACGGTATCTATAGCATCCGTCTTTCGGCCGAACGAGGGCGCGGCAACCTTACGAAAATGCGTGGAGCCATGCGGCTGAGGCGGGTAAATGCGTGGCCGCCATGCAGCTGCGGCGGGTATTGGACCACGGTCCAATCGACATAATCATTTTATGGGCAGAAGCTGCCAGACTACGACATCCACTGAGATGTCGGCCTCATGATGCGCGAGGCGGCAATCCCCCCACCTCCCCGTCCCCCTGTCGCCTCGCGCGTTTTGCCTCCAGGGGGAACATTGGACCACGGTCCAACTCGATTACATCGGTGTCCCGCGTAGCATCGGCGCATGAGCGAGCATGCGTGGACGGACGCCAAGCCGCGCTTTCGCGTGGCGGGCGACGTGGCCGAGGCACCGAGCGTCAACACCGCTGACATGATCCGGATTCCCGGCGGCACGTTCCGCATGGGATCGGACAAGCATTATCCGGAAGAAGCGCCGGTGCATCGCGTTACCGTCGGCGATTTCTGGATCGATCGCACACCGGTCACCAACCGGCAGTTCAGGGAATTCGTGAAGGCGACCGGACATGTGACGTTCGCGGAAATTCCTCCCGACCCGAAGAATTATCCCGGCGCACTGCCGAACATGCTGTTTGCGGGTTCGCTCGTATTCACGCCGCCGAAACATCCGGTCGATCTGCGTGACTGGAGCCAGTGGTGGACCTTTCTCAAAGGCGCGAACTGGCAGCACCCCTATGGTCCCGACAGCAACGTCAAGGGGCTCGACGACCATCCGGTCGTGCATATCGCCTACGCGGACGCGTTTCTGTATGCGCGCTGGGCCGGAAAGAATTTGCCAACCGAAGCCGAGTGGGAATTCGCTTCACGCGGTGGACTCGACGGCGCTGACTTTGCGTGGGGTGATGAGTTCATGCCCGGCAATCGCCCGATGGCCAACACGTGGCACGGCGAATTTCCGCACCAGCGGCGGCCTGGCTTCAGGCGTACCTCGCCGGTGGCGGCGTTTCCGCCGAACGGCTATGGCGTCTACGACATGATCGGCAACGTCTGGGAGTGGACCAGCGACTGGTTTTCGGCCAAGCATCAGGCCGACGCGCCGAAGGTCTGCTGCATTCCGGAAAATCCGCGCGGCGGCCCGGAGGCAGACAGCTACGACTCCTGCCAGCCGAACATCAGAATTCCGCGCAAGGTTCTTAAAGGCGGCTCGCATCTCTGCGCTCCGAACTATTGCCGCCGCTATCGTCCGGCCGCGCGCCATGCGCAACCGGTCGACACATCGACGAGCCACGTCGGCTTTCGGTGTGTCGTGCGGACGCACAAGGATGCGTAAGAAAGATGAAAATTGACGAATGACTCAACACGGAAAATTCGGGGAGGGGCGTCGACAGCAACGGAGGTTCTCATGTCAGGCACACTGATCAATCTCATCATCCAGCTCGTCGCCGGCGCGATCGGCGGCAATGCCGCCGGTAATGCGCTCAAGGACTACGATCTCGGCATGCTCGGCAACTCAATCTCGGGCGCGATCGGCGGTGTCGCCGGCGGCACGGTCTTGCAGTCGCTCATTCCGATGCTCGCGGGTGGGGCCGGAGGTGTCGATATCGGCGCCTTGCTCGGGCAGGCCGTGGGCGGCGGCGTGGCCGGTGCAGTCCTCACGTTCATCGTCGGCTTGATCAAGAACATGATGGCTGGTCAGCCGGCGCGCTGAAATGGGAATTCGATTGATACGCGCGCGGCCTCTAGCCGCGCGCGACTGCTGAAAAGGGACGGAGCACGTCGGGGCGGCACCAGTCGAGTGGAAGTTTTTTTCTCAGGGAGAGAGTCATGCCCAAAAGAATTGACCAGCAACGCGCAACCGACGTCAGCCGCCGCAATATTTTGCTCGCCGGCACGACGATGGCGGCCGCCTCGGCGCTTGCTGCCAGCGCCCCAGTGCAAACGGCACAGGCGCAGCAGCAGCGACCCGCAGCTATACCGTCCGGACAACGGCCGAACATCCTCGTTATCTTCGGTGACGACATCGGGCAGACCAACATCAGCGCCTACTCATTCGGGCTGATGGGCTACAAGACGCCGAACATCGACCGCGTCGCGCGCGAGGGCATGATGTTCACCGACTACTACGCCGAGCAGAGTTGCACAGCGGGGCGGTCGTCGTTCATCACCGGTCAATGCACGCTACGCACCGGTCTCTCGAAGGTAGGTATTCCCGGCGCGACCGTGGGTCTGCAAGCGCGAGATGTGACGCTGGCCGAGTTGCTGAAGCCGCTTGGCTATGCAACTGGCCAGTTCGGCAAAAACCACCTGGGCGATCGCAATGCATTTCTGCCGACCGTCCATGGCTTCGACGAATTCTACGGCAACCTCTACCATCTCAATGCCGAGGAAGATCCGGAGTCGCGCACCTATCCGCGCGACCCCAGGTTCCGGGAGGCCCTTGGTCCGCGCGGTGTGCTGCGCTGCAAGGCCTCCGATCGCGACGACCCAACCGATCATCCGCGTTGGGGCAAGGTCGGCAAGCAGACAATCGAAGATACCGGGCCGCTCACGAGGAAGCGCATGGAGACGATCGACGACGAGACCTCGGCCGCTGCCATTGATTTCATGCAAAGGCAGGCTCGGGCGAACAGGCCGTTCTTCTGCTGGTTCAACTCCACCCGAATGCACTTCCGCACGCATGTGCGGGATGCTCACCGCGACAAGCCGGGCCTGACATCAAGGACCGAGTACAATGACGGCATGATCGAACACGACGCGGTGATCGGAACGCTTCTCAAGGTGGTGGATGATCTCGGCATCGGCAACAATACCATTGTGATCTACACCACGGACAACGGCCCCCATCAGAACTCCTGGCCGGATGCCGGGACCACGCCGTTTCGCAGCGAGAAGAATACCAACTGGGAAGGCGCGTTTCGCGTGCCGTGCCTGATCCGCTGGCCGGGACGAATCCAGCCGGGTTCGGTCTCGAATGACATCGTCAGCGGGCTCGACTGGCTTCCGACGTTGATGGCGGCTGCGGGCGATCCCGAGATCAAGGATAAGCTACTCAAGGGCTATCAGGTCGGAAGCAAGACCGCCAAGGTCCATCTCGACGGCTATAATCAATTGCCCTACCTCACGGGCCAGCAGCCGAACAGTGCACGCAAGGAGTTCATCTACTTCAATGACGACGGCGATCTCGTCGCCCTGCGGTACGAAAATTGGAAATTCGTGTTCGAGGAGCAGCGAGCGCTAGGCACGATGCGAATCTGGGCCGAGCCGTTCACCAAGCTGCGTGTCCCGAAACTTTTCGACCTGCGCTCGGACCCGTATGAGCGCGCGGATGTCACGTCGAACACCTTCTACGACTTCTTCTTGTCCGACGGAGCGGGTCCGTTCATCGCATCTCAAGCCATCGTGGCGCCCTTTCTGGCCACCTTCAAGGAGTATCCGCCGAGCCAGCGCCCATCCAGCTTCAGCATCGACCAGCTTGTCGAGAATATGCAAAGGAGCCTTGAGCCACCGCACTAGCGATGCGCTGAAGGGCCGATCGGCAAGGACGCCGGCCGGCGCATCGATCCCAATTGCTGAGCGATTTTCAATTGCATGACGTCGTGACGTGGCCGCACAACCAGTGGCCGCGCGCGAGGGTATTGCTTATGCTACATCCTGTGGCGAGATGATCTGAGGAATCGACATCGCATGACCCTCGCCAAGTTCGCCAAACGTTATCGCGTCGATGATCCCGACAGTTTCCGCATCAAGGATTGGGATCCCGGCGATACCAACAACCTCGATATCGAGAAGAAGGAGGCCAAGGACCTCCTGGAGGAAGGGGTCAAACGCCTGTCCGAGCTGCAGGAGCGGCTCTACGCGCAGGATCGCTGGTCGGTGCTGCTGATTTTCCAGGCGATGGACGCGGCGGGCAAGGACAGTGTCATCAAGCACGTCATGAAGGGCGTGAATCCGCAAGGCTGCGATGTGCATTCCTTCAAGCAGCCAAGTCAGGAAGAACTTGACCACGACTTCATGTGGCGCACGTCACGGCGCCTTCCCGAGCGCGGCAGGATCGGGATTTTCAACCGCTCCTATTATGAAGAAGTTTTGGTCGTACGTGTGCATCCGGGCCTTCTCGAAAAAGAGAAAATGCCCGCCAAACTCGTGACCAAGGAGATCTGGCAGGAGCGTTTCAAGGACATCCGCGCGTTCGAGCGCTATCTCGCGCGCAACGGCACGCTCATCCTGAAATTTTTTTTGCACGTCTCCAAGGCAGAACAGAAACAGCGATTCCTGGAGCGCATCGAAGAGCCCGCAAAAAACTGGAAGTTTTCGATGGGGGACGTCGCGGAGCGAAAGCTCTGGGACAAGTACATGACGGCCTACGAAGACATGATCCGCCATACCAGCCGGCCCGAGGCGCCCTGGCACGTCGTGCCCGCGGACAACAAGTGGTTCACGCGCCTTGTCGTCGCCGCCGAAGTGGTGCAAGCGCTGGACAGGCTTGGGCTCCAATATCCCAAAGTGACCGGCGCCGCGCGCCGCGAACTGGAAAAAGCCCGGCGAATATTGCGAAAAGAGCGCTGATCGGCAGTGCACCGGGTTTTAGCATTGGCCCATGGTCCAACTCGATCAGGGCGTGCCTCCACGTTTAATCTCGTCGCATAGGAATCATGGGAATTCGCCGGAGTCCGCAGAAATGACGGAGACACTTATGCATCACGCAGCGGCCGTAGAAAGCGCTGGCCGCGTTCACCCGCCGCAGGGCCGCAAGAACTCGTCCGTGGTCAAGCGTTCGGTCGTACGCAATGGGCACAAGTCGAGCATTTCCCTCGAGGATGAGTTCTGGGATGCGCTGCGCGAGATTGCCGACCACGAACACATCGCGATCTCGGCGCTGGTTGCCGCAATCGATCACGGCCGCACCACGAACAATCTTTCGTCGGCGATTCGGGTCCATGTGCTCGATCATTTCAGGCGCAGTGATAAGCCGAAGCCGGCTGCCTCTGTCGCAGTTGCGCCTAAGAATCGCCTGCGATGAAGGTCTCGGTCGGCCGCCGCATACCTTTTGCGGCGTCCTTTGCATTCGAGGGCGCGGCCATTCCGGCCGCGCAGCTATGGAACTCGGTCCAACTCGATCATCAGATTTGACCTAAGTCAAAATGCTGCGCGCAGGGCTGATATTCTGATGTATTGACGCCTCTAGACGGGCGAAACGAGGGGAGCGGTCATGGTGAAATTCCTCGCGCAATCACTGGCATTCATACTGTTTGTCGCCTTCGCGCCGATGGCGAGTGCGCAGACCCAGCCGGCCCCAGCCCCGGCGAGCGCTCCCGCGCAAGACGAGCTGCTCAAGCCCGGAGAGATCGATGCGCTCCTCTCGCCGATCGCGCTTTATCCGGACACGCTGCTGTCCCTGGTGCTCATGGCAGCGACCTATCCGCTCGAGGTCATTCAGGCCAGCCGCTGGCTGAAGGACAACAAGGGTCTCAAGGACGATGCGCTGAAGGCTGCCGCCGAGAAACAGGGCTGGGATGAAAGTGTGACGGCGCTCCTCGCGACCCCGTCAGTACTCGACATGATGAGCGACAAGCTCGACTGGACCCAAAAGCTCGGTGACGCCATGCTCGCCCAGCAGACTGACGTGATGGACGGGGTTCAGCGGCTGCGCGCAAAAGCCGAAGCGAACGACAAGCTGCAGTCCACAAAGCAGCAGAAAGTCACAAAGAAAAGTGAAGGCAGCAAGCAGGTCATCGTGATTGAGCCGACGGATCCGCAAACAATGTACGTGCCATATTACGACCCCGCGGTGGTCTACGGAGCGTGGCCTTATCCGTCCTACCCGCCCTACTACTGGGGCGCGAGCTACTGGCCGTATGGTGGCGCAATTTTGGGCGCGGGCCTGGCCTTCGGCGCGGGCTATGCGATTGGGCGCTGGGCCGGCGGCGGAGGTTATTGGGGCGGTAACGCCAACATCAACTGGAACAACAATAACATCAACATCAATCGGCCAGGCGGCGGTGGTGGAAACTGGAATCACAACGTCGATCACCGGCATGGCGTCCGTTACAACAATAAAGGTGTCGCCGACAGAATGAACAGGGGCAACAACATCCGAGGCGGCGCAGGCAACCGCACGGACTTCCGCGGTCACAACGGCCAGGCCGCGCTGCGGCCCGGCGGCGCCGGCGATCGCCCGGGTGGTGGCGCCGGTAATCGTCCCGGCGGTGGCGATCGCCCCGGTGGCGGGGCAGGCAATCGGCCTGGTGGCGGCGGTGGCGGTCAAAAAGCTGCAACCCGTCCGTCTGGCGGGGGACAAAAAGGTGCATCCCGTCCTAGCGGTGGCGCACGTCCGAGCCAAGGCGCACGTCCAAGCGGTGGCGGTGGTGGTCGCGGCGGCGGTGCCTTCGC
>ARCol0yngRDRAFT_1000165_pt1 | contig 11318 bp, 10 predicted proteins | sample AraColrhizospDNA_FD_9197 | JGI IMG/M metagenome (IMG submission 9197) | reverse complement strand
AGCAGAAAAGATAATGTTAAAGTACCTTGGCAGTACGGATCATCCAATGGCAAAAATATTGCTCCAGAATGTAAAAAATGGGAATTCGGTAATTTTGGAAATTAAACCAGTATATTACTCTACATGGGATTATAGTAAAAATAACTAAACACGGGTTTAATTCCGTAATCTTTGACAAATTAGAGCCTATATTTGCCAAAAAGGTGATAATTCCTTTTACTGTTTTTAGTTACAAACAAGTGAACAATAATAGGTAATGCAAGCAGCATTTCAAGAACAATGGCCAGTTCGGGTCATTGATTTCTGTTATTTGATTTCACAATCTCCAAACTCACGGTCGCCATCAGCTGGGTTAAAATTAGTTATTCTGTCCACTCCAGAGCCACATCTAAAGTAATCTCCCCCTGGGCCACCGCTTAATGTATCGTTTCCAGGACCTCCATATAGGCGATCATCCCCCGGGCCACCATCAAGCTTGTCATTAGCCAATCCACCATACAATACGTCATTACCTTCACCGCCGATTAGCTTATCACGATCGGCTCCCCCGTTAAGCTCGTCATTACCTACTCCTCCGTCCAAAGTGTCAGTGCCGTCACCACCAGAGAGAAAGTCATTTCCATCAGACCCATTTAAAATATCATTACCTACTTCACCCTGAATGACGTCATTGCCTGAAAGTCCATTTAAAATATCATTACCTTTGAATCCTCTCATGTCATCATCTGTCGCTGTTCCCATAATTTTATCATCTGCCGCAGTACCCTTAATGTCCACTCCCAAAACTATGGAAAAGGGAGTTAAAGATAAACATGCTAAGAGAAAAGTTAAGATTAAACCGTTTACCGCATTAATCATATTCTTCTAGTCAATTTGATCAGTATATTATAAATATCTATAACATCGTGGAAATAAGAATTTTACAATGGAACTTTCTATCATAAATTACATTCTAACCTTTAATTAATCCTCACCTCAATATTATCAATTGATAGTGGGTTATGGACAACAAAATTAATGTAAACCAAAAAACTGTGACTACCTTATCTCTTATATTAATAGGGCTACTAATGATAGGAACATTAAATCTGTATCCCTGTCTGAAACTTGATAATCTCAATCTTCAAGGGCAGGAAGATGGGAACTTGAAAAGTAACAATAAAGCAAATAGATTTGTATCTAATTCTTCTGCTAATACTTCCCAAGTGCTATCAGAAGATGTCGGTAATCATTTTACAATCTCATGCAAAGATTTCAAACAATTGCTTGATGCGCTTGTGGCACTAAAAATTGGCAACGAGGCAGCTGAAGGAAAAATAAATCAATCCACATTTGATGGAGTGGAAAATATCTTCAACAAGTATGCTGGAAACTGCTCTCAACTTGATGAATTTGAAGTTGATTAGGTATTCTTGTCTAAAACCATCTTTAAAATCAAGTTAATTTAATTATATATTAAATTAACTTGCTACTCCGTTTGGATCTCTTTAGTAATACTAATGTTACAATTGAACCAATTGCGATGGTAGCTACAGTGATAGGGAGAGTTAATGAAGTTAGCTCGACTGAAACTGGTTCTGATACTGTAATCGGGAAATCAAAGACAAGGTTTTTGTTTGAATCATTGAAACCTCCTGCGGCAAGATTATCCAAAATATCGATACTTAAAAGAAATACCCCCGCCTTATTGAAAATATGATTATAAGCGTAATGTCCACTTTGCAATACTATGGGTTGTGTCCTACTTAATTCATTTTTTTCATCCGATATTCTTATCATGATAGGCGTATCAGTTATTGGATTGTTGCTAACGGTGGCTATTCTAATATTTATCCTAGAATCCTGTCCAGCAATTGGCAGTTTAGGCACGGTATTGATTTGAATATCATAATCTCCAATTCGCTGTTCTAGCGAATTACTTAACATATCCGCTAATGTCAACTGGGTTGAAGATATCGAACCGATGACTAGTATGACAAATGTAAAAGCTATGATGACTTTCAAATTTGTTTCAACGTAGTTTCAACTGGGTGTTTATTTCAACCTTCAAGTACAGCCTGGTACCCATTGTCAGGATTTCCGGATATGCTCTATCCATGCGAATGTCACAAACAAACATACTAACTATTGTTTATTATCATAGTACTCGCATGTTTTAGCTGCTCTAAAATGGACATTTCCACTATCTGAGACATAAATATTTCCAGAAGAGTCAATTGCTATATCATGTGGTATCAAGAACTCGTCATCTCGACATCCAAGAGATCCCCATTTTGTGACAAAATCACCTGCGCTGTTAAATTTCTGGATACGTACATTTCTTGTGTCTACAACATAGACGTTACCTTGCTTGTCGGTCACAATACCATGATCTTCTACAAAGTGACCATTTCCAAATCCAAATCCACCCCATTTTGTGATAAAGTCACCATTATTATCAAATTTTGCAACTTGAGAATTGTTTCTCCCGTCAGTAACATAAATTGAGTCATTTGAGTCTACTGTAATATCGTGCAAATGGACAAATAACATGCCCGGAGAGTAAGAATTCCATTTGGTCAAAAACTTCCCATCATTAGTGAATTTTTGAACCTCGGGATTGTCCTGATCACTTGTATATACATCATTCTTTGAATCAACTGCAACTCCCCAGGGTTTAATAAATTGACTATCACCTTTTCCTTTGCTGCCCCACATTGTAATGAACTTCCCATTACTGTCAAATTTGGAAATGCGTTGGGCCGCATAATCAGCGACAAATACATTGTCTTTAGAATCTACAGCCATACTTTCAGGTTGCAGGAACTGTCCTGGCCCTGTCCCTCGCGAACCCCATGACGTAATGAACTTCCCATTACTATCAAATTTCTGAACATTGCATTTTTCTGCATCACTTACGTAAACGTTTCCCTTTGAATCAACTGTAATTCCGTGAGCATGCAAAAATTGTCCTGGCCCGGTTCCTTTAGTACCCCAAGCGGTAATTAGAGTACCATTACTAGTGAATTTCTTAACATAATGAAATCCTGGAAGATCGTTTGTAATAGGCCCTGAGGCATTAGATTTGTTTTGGATAGCCACATTAGTAACATATTGGGATTGATCGGCGTTATCCTTGCAATTAAGACTTTTCGCATCCTCCGAGCTTTGAGAATAAACAGAATGAAAAGTCATAATAGATAAGCTTGACAATATAAGGCTTAACGATAAGACAATAGACAGCAACGTCATGTTTATGTTCAANGTTTCTAATTTTCCNNCNTTTACTCGGCGCTTATTACCAGNTTGCGACCTCATAAGACATCAATAGGAGTCTTCACCAAATATAAATTTAAAACTAAAGGGAATATTAGGTCGAGAAGCACAACACAATTGTCATTAGCTCGTGGATAAATCCCTATGTGTAGGACTACTATTGTAAAGTTCGTTATAAGTTGCATAGAAGATGACGAACTTCATTATTATTTACGTAGCTGCAAGTTAAAGGCTTCCAATAGGTTTGGATGAATTTGTGTGTGAACTATCGTCATAACATCTAGAGGCGAAGCCTTTGTTGCAATTGACTCATTAAGATGGGTCAGTCCATTATCCAGTTTAGTAACAAAGGCGGTTGCGTTCTTGTCGTCTCTCGGAGTCGAATGTTTAAGTTTAGTATTAAAGACTTCAAATGCCTTTGTAGCGAAACCTTGAGCACTCTGATAATCTGAAATATTAGCTAGCGAGTAGCCCATATTCGTCTCATTTCCGTGATCTGTCAAGGTCATTGTACTGGAAGAGGTATTCATCGAGGGCATATTCATATTGCTAGTTACAGAATTATTCCCAGATACTGGATTGCTCATAACCATGGAACCTCCACCACTGTTACTACCAGTCATGACCATGTTTGACATATTGGTCATGTCAAATCCAACATGGTAGGCCTTTCCATAGTTTACTAGTACCCCATCTATAACATTGGCAAAAGCCAATGCCTGAAGCTTTGTATTCTGGTTTGCTTCTTCTGGGGTATTGCCACCGCCAAACAGGCCTGTTAGAGACTTTAGAGCTCCCTCCAGAGGGTTTGAAGAGGTTGGTTGTACCTGCGCCAACCTGACCAATGAGTCCTGATCCAGTCTATTGTTAAGTTCATTTACCAGTTGACTTACGCCTTTTAGTTGATTCTCCGAAGATGAGGATGCATTTTGGAGCTGATCCAATGCTCGTAAAAGGTCACTTGTTAACCGCGGATTGTCCTCTGTTATTTCTGCCATTATCCTTGGCGTAAGAAGCGAGGCGGCCTTGTATGCATGACTTTGAGCCAGTGAGTCATTATGATTTTCTAGGTTTGTTACAACGAGCTCTAATTCTGCCTGTACTTGGTCTAAAATCCCTACAAAGGTAGCGGTTTCATTAGGTGTAAAAAGATGCGCATATAGCCTTAGATTTTTAAAGTTATCCGTATTCAATAACATCATACTGAAGCAAATCCCAAGTAGCAGTACCAGAAATTTGACGTTTGGTATAATGGTTTGTCTCAAATTTAGATTACACCTTGCAGAGGATGATGGTAATTTAATTGAACTATTTTTAGTCTTAAATGCATCAGTCTCCTACCGGGCATCATACTCTTTTGAGAATAATGAGATAAGAAGGTAGTACTTATATCTTGTATGCTTGTTTTTGTCATACTCATTTTGTTATATTTACTAGATATTTGTCCTTGGACTCAGTTACATTGGCGGCAAAATTTACTTGTTTGGGTTCTACAGGCATAAAGTTAATTCCCACAACTTTCACCGAAATTACATATTGTCCTGGACCCGGAAACTTGTATGATGAGAGGACTATGCCATTTGGAGTGTGAACATATCCTTGAGAAAATTCACTTGATTCTTTGTAAAGCGCTTTACCATTTTTAGTGATTATTATGTCATTGTCTGCGTGTAATACGCTTTGATTATTATTCTTATAAAATAGTGTCGCCTTGAAAAATTCTGGAGATACTTTTTTAATTGTTTGAGGCGAATGCTCCAGCTTAATATTTATAAGATTATCATCTGTGGTAGAGTCAACTGATTTGACTTTTTTTATTACTTAATCCATAAAATGGATTATCCTCAACAATCAGGGCATTAATATTTCCAAGTTCATCTTTTGCAAATAAAATAAAAAAGAGTAATAAAAGGGTATAGAAAAGACAGCCTTCTTTCATCAGCCTGAATCTTACTTGTTGTGTGTTTCATTTCCTGATGAGGCATGTTCTGCTTCTGCACCATGATCTGCTTCAACAGCCAATTTTAGCTTGAACATATCATTTAGCATTGGCGTAATTTTATCATCTACTATTTTGTCAGCTTGATCAAATGGGCTCTTGCTATCTATCTTGTCTTTTAGTGAGTTCAATGCGTTGGCCAATTCAGTTGAATTTGCATTTCCACTTGGTTTGATTTCATTATACAAATCAATAGCTCGTGATACGGCTGCTTGTGCACTCTGATAGTCAGCTTCATCCATTATCTTTGGAGTTTCAGTTGAGTTTGAGGTAGATGTGTTATTTTTATCATGACTTGCTTCACTCATGCCAAGAGAACTATTGTAGTGTTCCAAAGTTTCGCCAACCAAGTCATTTACCACTAGGGCTTTTACGGTTACGTTATCAAGTTGTTGTTTATCAATTCTAGCGCTTACTACCTCAGAAATTACATCGCCAAGATTACTAGCCTTGTCTTTAACTGCTGACTCTGAGGGTTTTGCAGAATCAAATGTCTTGACAAAATCTGATAATGTATTATTCAGTTCAGTCGCAAGTCGAGGGTTTCTTTCGTTAATTTCCTTAGTATTATTTGCTGTTAGATGTTCACCAATATGTTCAGCATGCTCCTTCGCAATAGTAGCATTTGACGCAAGATCCTTTTGTGCCAATTGTGATTCTATTTTCATCATTTCAACAATGGTCAAAAAAGATGCGCTTTCATCTCCAGAAAAAGTGTGACCAAATATGAAATAGTTCGCATTTGAGTAAAATGCTACCAACAATATGAAACCCAGTGTCGAAAAACCAAGTATCCTATTCATACATATGCAATACAAATCAACATAATATAGGATTTATGGTACATCAATCGAATTCAAAGATGCTCAGATTGATAAGCATACTCAGTAGTATGTTCTAGATTCTAAATGCGATCAAATCTTGTTTTTGTGTTTTAAATATGCTACAACGGCAGCAACTGCAGCTAACCCCGGCAAGAGATAGTAAATTACAAGTTCATTTGTAGGTATTATCTGGTTTGGATTTGCAGCTGATATATCGAAATCAACTGAGAGCGGAGTTTGAGAATAAGTAGGATCGCCATTTATCTTAACTAGTAAAGTAAGCTGGTAGTCTCCAACTTCCTTGAAGGTATACGGAAAGGTGATATCGCTAAAGTCATAAAATTTAAACGGAAATTCATGAATAATTGTACCATTCAACTTGTTCTTTATTATAAGTGAAGTATTGATGCTATTTAGGTTCTTATTATCTTTGTCAAGGATACTAAAATTTAGTAAGGTTGAGTTGTCAGCAGCGAGTGGGAGGGCAGGATATGGAGCAAAAACTATTTGGTAGTTTCCAATATTCTTGGTCGCTCCAAAAAAGTGACCGGATATAAATTGTGAATGGCTATACTCATTCAAACCTACAAAAGATAACAAAACTAAAAGGAAAAAATATCTGCTATACAATATTTTTTGTACAGGGATCAAGATAGAATGTCAAAAAAGATTGAATATCCCCTGTTTTTAATCCATTGCTTTTTATTCCTCTTCACAACTTTTTTAACTAATGAAAAGTACGAATATGTGGAATACAGCGAACTTTTGCACTGATCAAATGACCTAGTAAGCAGTTTAAATCAAGTTAGAGGGCATAAACGCCAATCGTTCTTATTGTTTCGAGCAGGTTGATGAAAACGTTGTGCTACGGACCCTCTACGATTCCGTTCTTTATACGTAATTTATTCAATAAATATGCCGCCATTACAATGGCAGCAATTCCAATTGCAAGAGCAGTTATCAATATCAAGTATGAGCTATTCAAATTTTTTTGTAATCCATTAATGGATTCTTGAATATCAGCCATTTTTTTCTGTGACATATTCAAATCATCTCTACTGCTTTGAACGTCATTTGATAATTTACTCATCACGTTCTGAATTTGTCCATTCATGTTATTTGTGTTAGTGCTATCAATAGAACTGTCAGGAAAGGAAAGAGTTCCTTTTGATTCTATATCTTCGATCTTAAATTCACTGTCAACCTTTTGTCCCTTTATATCGCCTTTCAGTAATACACTATATGGTCCAACCCTGGTTGGAATTATCTTTGCGTCATACTCACCATCAGTCGTTGGTGAAGGTTGAGCATCCAGTTGTTTTGTCATTGTTCCAAATTTGACGGAGGCTGAAAGATTGGAAAGTGCATTTAATACCGGTGTTTGATTACCTCCAACTCCCTTATTTACCGCTATAGTTATACTATTCAAATCAGAAACAAGCGGGGGTTCAGACAACCATCCAACTTCAACAGTGGTATTCCCAAAAGTCTTACTAGTATGTGCAAAGGTAACATTAGGGTGACCTGAAACGGCTATGAGACATAGTAAAAAAGCGCCAATAACAAGAATAATGTTTGTCTTATCCATATATCTTAAACTAGAGCCTGATAAGAGTTATATCCTTTATCCTCTTAATTCGATTAGTGTACTAGAAAAAGGGGAATGATAAAATAATCAAAACAATATAATTTCCTTAGAGATTAATTGATTGTTAGACTTGATTATAATCCCATTTTTTCATTATCTCATAAAAATCTAAGTTTATTGTTGATAACAAGTTTGGTGGCCCTCTTGGGTTTTGGTGCCATTCACACGTCTTTTGGACATGCATTTGTTATAAATAGCAACCCTTCACAATCGCAATCTATACCTAAGTCTCCCCAACAGGTAAATGTATTCTTTAGCGAACCAGTTGATTTACGTTTCAGCCACCTCAAAGTTCTGGATTCTAACGGAAAGCAAGTAGACAAAGGAGATGTCCATCACTTGCAAAATGATGAATCTTCATTAACTGTTTCCCTACCATTACTGAAAGATGGAACTTATACGGTATCTACCAATGTATTATCCCAAACTGATGGTCATGTAACAGATAACGCATTTGTATTTGGTATTGGAGAGGCGGTCGTGGTACCTACCAATGTATCCACCACCACTACGTCATCAACCCTGTATCTGCCGGAGGCAATTGCAAGATTTCCTACCCTTCTAGCACAGGTAATGATAGTTGGAGCAGCGTTTGGAACCCTTTGGCTGTGGAGACCACTTTCGAAAATTACTTTACTTACTGACTCCATTTCTAAAATTAGACCTAAAGTAGGCAAGAGTCTCGCTGGTTACTATGTAGTAGCTTCAATAATACTCGTATCTTCAAATTTTGCTATAATGCTTTTTCAGGCAATTGCGATTCACGGAAGCATAATTGATGTATTTGGGACCAGATTTGGTACAGTGTTGATTGAACGATCTGTAATTTCATTTATTATTCTTGGGTTGTCATTATTTGAATTAAGGCAATTTAGGAAAAACAAATCATATTCAATGTCCACAATGGAGAACGCAGGGTTTTTAATAATAGGAATGATTTTACTTGTCACAACCAGCTTAATTGGACATGGTGCATCACATAAACAATTAGTCCCAATAATAATTGATTTTGTACATAATCTGGTTGCATCAATCTGGATAGGCGGTACGTTTTACCTTGCGTTTATCCTAATTCCAAAATTAAAAGCATCAGCGATGGACTGGTACCACAAATTGGGAACTATTTCTGTGTGGATTCCACGATATTCTGCACTAGTGGTAACGCTTTTGGGTACGATATTTATTACAGGTCCATTCTTATTGTACATACTACAAGATAATTTAGCTTTAGTGATCGGTTCCTTATATGGTACCTTTTTAATTACAAAGCTCACATTTGCAGGATTGATGGTTATTTTGGGTGGTTATAGCAGTGTATTTATTCAGAAACAGGTCGTAAATTCACTGAAATTAGGACAAGTTATAGCGAGCAAATCGAGTGATTCCAGCGTGTCTAATGGGCAGTCTAACAATGAAATAAAAGCTAATTCAATAGTTAGTAAATTTAGAAAGGCTCTAGTTATTGAATCCATACTTGGAATTGGGCTGCTTTTAAGCGTAGGTCTATTGGTAAATACAGGCGTTCCTGAAAGTCAAGGCCAGAATCAAGCTCAAGCGACGACTAAGGTACCAATTCAAAATGTACCATATGAGGCAACCAGGTTTCTCGATAATGGCACCAAAGTTGATTTAGCCATAACCCCTTTTGATGTTGGGAATAACAATTTCAAAGTATCGTTTTTGGGTAATAATGGGGAACCCATTGACATGGCATCGGCCCAACTAAAATACACTCAAATTGAACAGTCGATTGGCCCTATTACAGTGGATCTTAATAAGCAATCACGAGGAATATACTCAGTTAATGCCTCATTTGGTATACCGGGCACGTGGAACATGGAGGTACAAGGCATCCCAGCAAAACAAAATATGTCAGGTATTGTAGGTTCATTTGCTAACTTGATTGTAAAACCAAACTTTGACCAGCTAAAATTCAATGTATCAGAATATCCAATATCAAAAACCACTTTAAGGCCCTTTTCCAATACCAACATACAACCATTATATCCAATTTATGACAAAAGCAGAAATTACATATGGTTTGGCGATACCATGCTTGGAAGCGGTCGTATTTTTGCATATGATATCAATAACCACAACTATGTAGAGCACAAGATTAACGGAACATATATAGTAACTTTGATGGCTCTGGATTCAAAGAATAATTTGTGGTATGTGGATCCACTCACAAAAACTATTGGAAGTTATGATCCGACAAATAATATTAGTAAATTATATCGCATTCCGAAAAATGTAACTCCGTCGGGTATGGCAATTGATTCAAACGACACCATTTGGATAACTTCACCGCTAACAGGAGAAGTTATGCGTTTTGATCCACAAGTAGGTAACTTTACTTTAAAGTTACACCCTAAGGAGCAAAATGCCCGACCGTTTGCTATAGCCTCAGATCCTGTCAGTAATTTGATATGGTTTACTGATGAGGCAGGAAAATTAGCAAAAATAGATCCCAGTGCCAACTACTCTATAACTGAATATTCTCCAAACGGTAATAAATCATTGTCAAGTCCTACTGCATTGCTAATTGATAAGACTACGGGTGAAATTTATGTTTCACAGCATGATGGTCATAGAATAACTGTTTTTGATCCGTTGACTAAAATATTCACGGACCTTCCGATAATTAATGAAGCAGGACTGCCTTTTGGAATGGCTATTGATAAATATGGGAACTTATGGGTTGCTGAGCACACAATAAATAAGTTAGCTGTCATAGATACTCAAAAATCCAAGATTAGGGAGGTTCCTGTTAAAGCACCTGCACCTTTTATACAATGGCTTACCTCTGACTCAAATGGAAACATCTGGTTTGCTGAACAGCGAGGAAACTCGATTGGAGTGGTAGAACCTAGCGCAGGACCAGCGGTTCAACAACAAGTTCAACAATCAACAAAGAGTTCCACTTCAACCAGTACATCTAATTTTAAATTAGATATTAATTATCTGAATTTTATTGCTCCATCTATTTTAGTTGGGATTATAATAAGTGCTTTTATGTATGCTAGAAGCATTGTGGACCTTAAATCAAACATTTCAATTGTAAAAGGTCATTGATGAAAAACACGATAAACTTCTTACTAGTCTTAGGACCGCATACNCTGAAGAGTTAAACCTAAAGAAGGAACAAACTTCATTTGATGATTTGTTAGATGCTCTTAGATTAGCATTGAAAGGTTACCAAATAGAGTAATTGGTTTTATTTAAAATTGGCACGACAAAAAAAATTGGGGTATGTTACGCAACTGCGTTAATAGCATTGTGCTGGGGCGCCTTTCCCAGAATCACCATGTTTTAAGCAGTTGTCATCGTGGTTATCAGCCGCGTGTCCACTCTGAGCATTGTCTGGAGGAGAGTCTTTTCCACTCTGTCCACCAGGAAAGGTCGGATTGTTTTTATCATCTTGGGCGTTGAAACTCGGATCCGCAAATACTTGAGGCACTATTGTCGATGTTGTAACTCCTACAACAAGTGCGATTGCTAACGACAACAATGCGACCTGAAATAGATATTTCATCTTAAAGGAGATTATCTAAAGCAGTGTATTAAAAATTGCTGCTCGTTTGATCACTTA
>ARCol0yngRDRAFT_1000164_pt1 | contig 11389 bp, 12 predicted proteins | sample AraColrhizospDNA_FD_9197 | JGI IMG/M metagenome (IMG submission 9197) | reverse complement strand
TGGATAGGGATACAGCATAGTTAAATACCTTATTTGATTCATCCTGTCCATCATCAGTAATTAAGATTTTACTAATAGATGGAACATTTTCTTTCGAAATTGAGTAGGCTTGAGATGCAACGCTGGATTCTTGTGGTGGGTTTAAGTTTGTTTTATGATTGTTGGAGGGGTCTACACTCTCTTTATTATCAGTCATAACATTAGGTACATACGAGTCAATTTAAAGATTATGGGGATATATAAAAATGAGGTATTATTTCCCATCAGAACCATAGGAATTGTCCACCAGTCTCCTAATCGACTTTCCAAATTTATGAGATTTAGTAAATTTAATATTCAAATTAAATATACCAATTTGAAGCAAAGTTTCTATAAGATAAACGAGAAATTCAAATTACGACCCATCTGAAATTCCAGATTCACCCCTTCTAGGCCATTATTAGAACACAATTTTCATCGTTGGTAAATTACTTATGGACTTAATACTGAATCTTGCATTGCATTTTGGTCATTTTTGATACCTATCAGGGTATAAAAACAAGACTAATAATTTTACTTTAAAATTTAGCATAACAGTCTAGCGACTTTTTTAAATCATAATCAATATAATGTGAAGCAAATGGTAAACATCCGAATCGCTGTAACAAATGCAAGTACGGTGTTAACTGACAAACAGGTACAACAGGCGCTACCTGCTCTTCAGACCCAAATTCACAGAGACTTTGCACCCGTTTGGGGAATAGATGCGGATTTAACTTTCGTACCATCTGATACCAAGCCACCGAAGGGATATTGGTGGGTGGTAGTTCTAGACGATTCAGATGAAGCAGGAGCATTGGGATATCATGACTTGACAGATGAAGGGCTCCCGCTAGGAAAGGTATTTGCAGGGACAGACAAGCTCCTAGGATTATCGTGGACGGTAACCGCTAGCCATGAAATTCTAGAGATGTTAGCTGATCCCAACATCAACCTAATGGCATATGTACAAAACGGAATGGAAATACTCTTGTTTTCTTATGAAGTCTGCGATCCCTGTGAAAAAGATGAGCTTGGATACAAAATTAATGGAACCATGGTTTCTGACTTCGTCTACCCCGCATGGTTTGAATCATTTTGGAAGAAGGATGAAACACAATTTGATTTTCGCAAAAAAATACACAATCCATTCGACATCTTACCGGGTGGATATATAGGTGTGTTTGACGTAAGCTACGGCAACGGTTGGTATCAATCATCTCCAGACAAAAAATTCTTGAAGTATGAAGAAAGACCGCGAGTGGGCAGCAGGAGAGAAAGACGCAGGACACCACGTAAGGAATGGATTAAGAGCGGATTAAAGATGTCTATGATTAAGAAGATGAAAAAGAGCGCCTAGTTTCAAACCCTCTAGCTAATTTTTTCTCATTGGAACTTTTCACAGTTACATAACCTACAAGATGTGTCAAGTGGATCTCCTGATGACTTTGGATGAAATGGCGAATAATGTTCATCATTTCTATGACCGCAAATAGGGTTTGAACATTGTTTACGATTGGGAGTATCTTTACTATTTTTATTTTCCGATTCCAATGATTTATCTCTTAATGCTGCACAGCCATATTTACATAGTCTTTTGCGTTATGTTTTAAATCACTTATTTCGTAAGTTTCGTCATCCAAATTTGCAAAATAAAATAGAAAGTTTATTTTCCCAATAAGAGATGATTTGATTTCTAATTACTATCTATCCAGGCATTATTACTTGCACGATTGGTTTATCTGTAGAACCTTGGCCACTAAAAGAACCACTAAAGACTACTGTAACTTTCTTATTTCCTACAATCGCCGCATTAAATACCGTAATCATCGCAAGAAATGAACTTTCGTTATCATCAGTAATCTTATACCATCCAGCTTCTAAGCCGCCACCTTCTAATAATATTATGGCCTTCTTTGAATCTTTACTTACATCTACGCCAGACACAACGACATCATTAAATTCAGAAACCATTGTGTAACAGTATAATTAAAAATATTTAACTTTTAGTTATCTGATAGTAAGTGATCTAATTATAAGTAAATTTAATATTCTACTCTGGCCCCTATGCAGAACAGCGAATATTAGTGAAAGTGTGCTGGCAGAATTCTACAAAATTAGCGTTATCCGCACTGATGTCAATTGCATTGATTTATGGAATTACATTGATATCAGCACAAGGAGATAAAGTTGCAGTGTTTTCCAAGATTATTACCAAGACGAGAACGACGTCAGAGAAATGGTCCAGGAAGTCATCCAGGAACTGCGTTTGAATGAAACCAAACATAATCATGATAATAATACTGATGCGAATTGAGAGTGAATCCTTGATTGAATATGGACTATAGTTAAGGCAAAATCATGTCAAAAATGTTTCGCAAACCTCCGGGGTTGAAATTTAACTCAAATTTGATTCACATTCCGACGGTTTCAGATTTTTACCTAGTATTATTACCAATAGTAAGTAAAATAAAATCTATCTGTTAGCCTCTCAACCTATCTTGATTAAACTCTGGACTTCCATATTCACTGATCTTTGCCTTTCTGCCGTGGACCTTTTTATGAATGTCGAGACGCTCTTTTTCTTCAAATTGTGTACCACAAATCTTACATTTAAAGGTCAACATAACTTATAACTTTAAACTTTTAGAAAAGAATTTCTAATCAAGTTCCGATTCCGACGAATATTCAGTCGTATCCCTCCGGGCCTCAATATTATGTCAAGTTTTCTCATTGGCTAACTAATTTTCAAACAACATTGTAGCCTTTTCCTTTCCCACCAACAATTCACTACGAGGAATCTTGAGATGTTTCATTCTGATACGAATATCGACGTATTGAGTAAACCCAACTCTAAACTTCATTAAATCTAACGAAAGACAAGAATCAACACAGCAACCCCCATCTGTCCTAAATGGCACTTGCTCAATGAGTCTTCTTGACAGACGCGACAAAGCAAACCCTTGATGCAATACAGGAATTATGGTATCGGAATTTTCTACTTTCGATAACAACGATTCAAATTGTGCTATCTTAAACCAACGGTAGCCTTCATATGTTGAAGTGCGCGGCGGATCCGGAGGCAGGAAAGCCGAGATGTTAGTATCGATATTGGTATCGTCACGTCCAGTGTTATTGCACCAGCCAGAGATGGAATCATACGACTCGTCATAATTTACTATTGAATCAACATTTGCCTGAGTCACAATAAGATCGTCGGGCAGGATCATAAAATGAGTATAGTCACTTTGCAGAAAGAACTCTCTTGCTTTTTTGTATGCTTCGTCTTGTGGAAAATATTTAATCCATAGTTTGGAGATCCCGTTTATCTTTTCGATAGCCTTGTAAAACTCTGGGATACAACGAGGATTGAAGATTACTAATAATGGTTTCATTGACACCGTCTCTAATGTATAGTTCAGCCAGGTAGTTTTTTACTATTTCTTGATGATCTATTTGAGTTTTAGGCACTCTTTGTTGACACCATAATGGGTGTTAGATTATAACAATGAGATATTATATCCATGGAAACCAATTTCATAAATGAAGAATCAGTGTCAAATATGTAACAATAACGAAGTTGAAGTATACCAATTAGATTATGAAGTATGTTTTGATTGTTTGATGAATCAAAATAACGCTAAAATTTCTATTGACGTTACTTTCTAGATTCAAATGTCTTTATAGTTAGCAGAAGAACCTGCAAGGTTCAATTAATAGTCAAAAAAGAAGGAAAAGTTGGCCTATACTTTTATCTTGATATTGTCTCCTTCTACTTTAACGTTATAGATCTCTTGGTCGAATGTTTTAATGAATGACATCTCTTGAGCCACAACTCCCATATATTTTTGCCAGTTTGGAGGCAAGGGCTCCATTCCAGGTGGAAGTTCTAACACGGGCTCGCCTATCTTCTTTCCAGATGTAATATCAAACTTTGCCGCATGGAAAGGGCATGTTACTATATTCTGGTTAATATTTCCACGTGAAAGTCTTGCATTCATATGGCCACATCTATCTGCAAAGGCATAGAATTTTCCGTCAAGATTGGCTATTGCAATTTCTTTTCCGTTTATCTCTACATGTTTCATATGTCCCTCAGTAATTTCACTCACTTTACCAGCTTCAACGTAATCTTGGTTTTGAGTCATTGTTTTTCGTTTACACCACCAACTTATTTATATGTGATAGTGATCAGGGCTAACTGAGTAACCATCTTGATGTTTAGATGTTTAGATACACTTTTAGAAACATTCATCTCTAGTGTCTCAATGTGAGTCCGAATTGTTAACAATACTCATGCCGACGAAACCAGAGCTAATGTCTCATGATCGTCGAAAATACCTTTAAAATTGTTTTATAGCGAGGCGAGAAATAGAGTAAAATGATTCACAAACTTCTGCATTAGGATTGGAGATTCACAGTTTACTATTCATTTGTTACTGCTCGAATTACCAGACTTGGATAGAAATTTGGCGTCAGGTCAGGCTTAACTTATGTCTTATACAGAATCATAATACTCATGTATGATAACTCTTGTCGTTTTGGAAGTTCTATAATTAACTGTTGATAGATAATTAATAATTACTTCTGCGATATTCTTGTTATGCCTGAAACCACAACAGTCTCAAGATTGCTGAAACGATATCAGTCTCAAGATTATGTAATTCCATTGACAGTGGCATTTAGAGGGTTGGCGTAAATGGCTCAAGTTAAGAAGCGGCGGATTCTGATAGTAGATGATGAAGAAGACGTAGGCAAGACTTTTAAAATGATACTGGAAAATTATGGATTCGATGTAGATTGCTTTACAGATCCGATAATGGCTTTGAAGCAATTCAAACCAAATCTATATGATTTGACGATATTAGATATTAAGATGCCATATCCCAATGGCTTCAAATTATATAACCAACTTAAATTAATAGATTCGAACATCAAGACTCTATTTATCACAGCTCTAAGTAGCGTAGAGTCTTACAATACTGAAAATTACAAAGTTTACCCTTTAAGAGGACAAAGACATTACGTCAAGAAACCAGTAAGTAAAAACGATCTATTGAGACAAGTTTATTCAATGTTAGTTGGGCAAGAATATGAGGATGATTTACTGGAATGAAAATTGGTATCGATTTCATGAATCGGTGATATAGTCCCTATATGATATTTCATGGGAGACTGAAATCGTAAGTGAATCTATTCCTTGCCTTGCTTCAACGAGTGAACTCTAGAGTTATTTTAAAAATTACATTGTTAGTTATCATTGAAATTGGTTTGATATGTGGCAGTTTTTATACACTGACATATTATCAGTCCCAGGGAACTTCCATCGGAAATTTAATTAATGCTGCGGGGAAAAATCGATATCTGACATCTAATTCATTATTACAAACTGAGAAATTTCTTGACGGCTCATCCAATATGCTAAGACTAAAAACGGCTAGCGATATTTTAGGAACAAATATTCAAGCCCTTACGTATGGAGGGACAATTTCGGGCATAAATATAAGATCACTTCCATCAGATTTTTCTAGTTACCTCAGTAATGTAAAAAGAGATTTCTCTGCGTATAAGGCTCTGATAGACGATAAAGTAATTGGCCAATCTCATGTGACGTTGGACACACCCGAAATAGGTATGGTATTGAAGCAAGATCTTGAAGCAAGTGCCTCAAACTTGATACACTCGTCCGATATTTTGGTAACTGCTCTAGGTTTGTACGCAGACAATAATTCACAGAACTTGATTATATTGCAAATCTTTCTGGCTGTTCTTAATATAGGTATCTTGGTCCTAATTCTATATTTAGTTACAAGAATACTTATGCCTATATCTGTGCTTACCCAGGCCACAAGGGAAATAAAAAAAAGAAATTTTAGTTACCATGTTGAGCATAAAAGTGAGGATGAATTAGGAGAGCTCACCGAATCATTTAATTCTATGATAATTTCAATTAGAAGCTATATTGAGGAACAGAGTCGCTTAACTCACGAACTTAGAGTGGCAAATGAAGAAATACTGCAAAGGGAACGCATGAAAGATGAATTTATCAACATTGCAGCTCATGAAATGCGGACTCCTGTTCAACCTATTTTAGGTCTATCTGAACTCCTAAAATCCATGAGGACAGAGAATAAGGCAGTCGTTACCAAAGAAGATGAGATGCTAGATATGATTATTAGCAATGCAAAAAGACTTTTGTTGATTGAAGAAAATATTCTGAATGTTGCAAGAATAGAAAATAAATTACTAAAACTAAATAAAGAGCAATGCGATTTGCTTGAAATCGTCTCGAATGTCATACAGGATGCTAAGAATCAAATTGGCAAAAACAAGGTGGAAGTGCGATATAAACCATCTGAGCTGAGGACTATATCAGTATATGCTGATAGAGCGAAGCTAACTCAGGTTGTTTTCAATTTACTAAACAATGCAATTAAATTTACTAAAGGTGGCAGCATTACAGTAGACTTAGAAATGGATGACAAACAGGCCATTGTTAGTATAAAAGACACGGGAGTGGGAATTGATCCAAGAGTCGAGCCAAATTTATTTTCGAAATATATTACAAATTCGTCATCAGGAACCGGGTTGGGCTTGTTTATCTCAAAAACCATAATAGAAGCCCATGGAGGAAAAATCACTGCCTTCAATAATATAGACGGTAAAGGAGCGACATTTAGGTTTAGCTTGCCATTAGTAGACATAGGCATATCACAAAATGTTGAGCGAACCATCTAAGAACATGACATTGGGATAGCCCAGAATTTTTGCCAACATTGTCATATTTCCGAATCTTTATGATAATGCAAATTTTTTCGACAGATACTATAAAGGCTCCTATGACAAGAGATAGGTATCAGACAAGAGTAGCAAAATTTTTTGACTTCATCAAAATACCGGGAAAAACATTAGAACAGAAAGGAAGATACTTTGCAAAAAAGGGCAAAAAGAATACAAATTGGGTATTAAGCAATGTTTTGAAATTTGTTTACTTTCAACGAGAACGAGTCGATAAAAAGGAAATATCTGGAGCAACGATTATCAACTATATAAAAAGTATCAAACTTTTTTGTGAAATGGCATCAAGAAAGAGGTAGATATTGACTCTTTTGTTAGCNTTAATCGACAAAATGTTATAAAGGTTGAATCAACCCGATCTATATTCTAATATTTTAGCCATTTTTGTCTCTTAAACCAATANGTCATAATCGCTGCGGGAACCAGTGATGCTATTGTTAATAATATGAATGTGGTGTAAATTCCNAGAAATGTGGGTTGGCCGGTTAAGATACCGCCTGGCAATTTGACATTCATTCCGTAAAGAGTAGCTATAACAGTAACAGGAATTGACAGAGTGAACAATATAGTCAGGATCGCAAGAATTTTGTTAGATTTTTCTGTGCTAAGCATAAAGTCAGTATCCTTGAAAATATCAATCGTTTCTTTCGATTCATCAACTGCTTCTATAGCCTTATCAAAGTGATCATTCAAGTCGTCAAAATAGGGTGAAAGATCTTCCTTTGAGAACCTTTGTATTTCTTTGCTAATTTCGAACACAGTGCGTTTTAGAGGATATGTGATCCTCCTCAGTGCAGTTATTTCCCTTCTCAACATGGAAATTTCTTTTGGCACCGCAGTCCTTTCATCAAAGACAAGATCTTCAATATCATCCAAGTTGCCCTCAAGTTTTGCTAGAATGTGAAGTAGATGCTCTACCAACGTATCTATAATACTGTAAAGCAGATAGCCTGGCGAATTTCCCATTAATGAGTCTCGATGGACAGCATTAGTCTTACACATTTCAAACATCTCTGATAGAGGTTTTAAGACTTCTTGTTGAACTGTTATCAAATACTCAGGTCCGACAAATATTGCAACTTGTGTAGGTTTTGAGATTGTTTGTTCTCTATCTACAGTTGGAAAATGGATAATTGCGAAGACTTGATTTTCATATCTATCAACTTTTGGTATGTGGATTTTTGAGAGACAATCGTCGATATTTAGCTCATGGAAGGTATAACGAGTTTCAAGAAGTTTCAGTTTTTCTCGAGTGGGATTCTGAACGTCAAACCACGTAAATTTACCGTTTGTAACCCATTCTGGTTGTTCTGTGGCATGTCCAATTTTATCCATTTCGATTTCACGCTCAATATTTCTTAGCTATGGTAATTCGTGTTTCATATTTTAATATTATCAAAAAACTCATTCTAAATCTAATAATTTTAAGGAATAGACCTCAAAATTTCAAATATCGATCATCTGAATTCCCATATCAATCCCATCCGTTCAATGCATTCTCTTAGTTTTACTAAGTGTTATCGCGGATCAGTAAGACCTTTTTATTTTCCAAAGTGATAGAGTGTTTTATCATTCACATTTATGAACCATCCATCAAAAAGTTTTTTTGAGTTTTGATTCTCTATTTGTAATTCCATAATTATTCAGGAAATAATTCATATTCTTGTGGGAGCAATTATCATTAACTAGTACTTATATAAGATCATTGACTTATTCCATAAATAATCGTGGTAAAAGATTATAGTCACTTTCATGTAAATTCGAACGATGCAAATAAAAAAGAATTTTCATATAACTTGGAAAATGTTAATGCCTATAGAGAAAAGCGAACAGTTGCCCTAGTATCTGTAATCGTATCCGTAGCTTTAGCTACAACAAAACTTCTAATTGGATATTCCACAAACAGCCTTGGAATCTTATCAGAAGCAATGCATGCTGGCCTTGACGTAATAGCAGCATTGATGACCCTTTATGCAATAAGAATTGTAATAAGACCTCCAGACGTAAGATTTACATACGGTTATGCTAAGGTTGAGAGCCTTTCCAGCCTCATTGAGATAATACTCCTTTTTACAGTTGCAGGCTGGATCTTTTACGAAGGATTAGACCGTATACTTTTCAAGAATATTCAACCGGAAATTACAATATTCTCATTTGCGATAATGACCATATCTATTGTGGTAGATTTCTGGCGTTCCAAAGTACTGGACAGAGCTGCAAGAAGATATGGAAGCCAAGCTCTGGAAGCAGATGCACTCCACTTTAAAGCAGACATGTTTTCATCTTTGATAGTNATTGCGGGATTGATTTTTGTAGCAGTATTTCATATTCCCAATGCTGATGCTTTTGCCGCGCTGATAATAGCGGCTATGATCATTTATACAAGTCTAGGTCTTGGAAGAAGAACCCTCGACGTTTTACTCGATAAAGCTCCTAAAGGGATGAATCATCTTCTCTTAGAGTCAATATCAGGACTAGACGGAGTATCGAAGGCGCACGACATTCGTATTAGGAACATGGGATCTACAATGTCTCTAGATCTACATATTGAGGTTCCACGAACATCAACACATGATAGGGCTCATAGAATTGCTACGAATGTTGAAAATAGAATAAGAGAAGTCATGCCAAATTGTGACGTATTAGTACATGTGGATGCAATCGAAACATCTACAGAAACACTGACCGATAGAATTAGATTAATTGCAGCAGAAACGGATGGGATAAAGAATGTCCATTCTATTTACCTCTCAAGGATTATTGAACCTGGTTCGAAAAAAAGCACAAGACATGATGCAATTCCAATTGAAACCAAAAACCATGAATTAGGAACATCCGACTCATTGAACCATCATGATTCCAATGAAAATGCATCTTCATTTCCTCTTCATTTGTATCTTGATCTTCAAGTTAATAGACACCTAGATCTGAAAGCCGCACATGGTATCACCGAATCGTTTGAACAAAGAATTAAAGCGGAGTTAACTCAAGTGAAGGATATCACAACTCACATTGAAATCGAAAGTACAGAAGATGAAGATGTAATTGGAGTAGAGAAAAAAGCAAGCGGATCATATATAGAGAAGATTCGTAATTTATGTATGCAGATAAATGGGGTAATAGATTGTAAAGACATTGGAATTATTGAAGTTAATAATGAGCAACACATAACACTTACGATAATCATTAAGGCCACAGAAGGGCAAGAGGTTACTTCGATAGAGGAGGCACATAAGATCTCCACAGATGTTCAGGAAAATATAATAAAAGAGACCGGAGCTTCACGAGTCGTAGTACATTCCGAACCTCTTTAAAACTTGTAGATATAGGACATATACTGGGCATGTATCTTCCGAAATCGCTTGACCCGAGCCAGTTAAACTAAAAAAATTGACCTCTATTAGTCGTAGTTGAACAAAATTAAATTCAGTTCTGAGAAATTAATTTTCAATTTTCATTAATAGTGACCCAACAGCAACATTCTTGCAAACTGCAATTAGGACAGTCTTTGGCAGACAAGCTAATCTTACATTCATTAAATTTGCAATTACAATCTGAACACTTGATAATCAATTGGCTACTTGAATTCATATGCTGTTCGTCTTTAGATACTTTACGATGTTAAAAGAGGGAAAAACAATAAAATTTAACAGGACCCGAATACATGGACTGTCCGAATCCCGAATCCGGACATAAGTATTGGCTTATCCTGTTTTAGTAAAATCAAAACTCTATTGAACCTCTTTTTAGGGTCAAAAATGATTCACAATCCTCGGATTTCTATAATAATCAGAAAAAAATCATATTATTGAATTTTTCAGCAAATTGAAATTATGATAACTCCACTTTACTGGTAACGTATCATAGAACCCTCCCTCTAAATGGGACCAAGCAGATATGAACCGTTTGACTGCTAAACCCATTGGAGCGATAGAGAAAGTGAACCACAATATTGGTAGATTCTGGGGTGAAATTATTAAAGAGATAAATGGAATAGCAGAGGAGAAAAAACTGGATATACGATATACCAGTCTCTTTGAACCACATAAGATTTCCATAGATTCAAGGAAAAGTCTCAACAAACTCAAGGAAGAGGTATTGGAGGAGAAGAAATGGAAATAATTTTAGAGGAGCATCTAGAACACAGGATATATCTAGGGATGGGTTTCTGAATTTTAGGCTTTACCTGTCTTTCAAATTTATGTACGTCACTAGGTCTCACCTTACAGCGAATCACTTCTGATGCATCCACAATCTTATTAACGTATTTTGCATTGGACTTGTCCTCTACAATTTTGAATTTACCCCTTCCTTTGTGTAGGATTCTTGCTTCTATTTTCACTTCATCGATAAACAAAAAACACCAGCAAGAGTATTTTTCGGCTGTCGTACTGTAATCACTACTGATACTGTTATCTAATTCAAGGTGATTATTGTCATAATTGATGGTATCGCTGATAGTCATCATTTTCCCCTTGAGATAATTGGTTATCCACATTTTCTCTTCACTTTTCCAGTCTTAATCACGAGTAACGTCATTGATGCTATTACAGATGCAGCTATGATTGGTTCT
>ARCol0yngRDRAFT_1000162_pt1 | contig 11484 bp, 10 predicted proteins | sample AraColrhizospDNA_FD_9197 | JGI IMG/M metagenome (IMG submission 9197) | reverse complement strand
AGGTTTATTGATACTGCAGGTAGAGTGAAGTTAAGCTCATCCGCTATTTGAGTAGGGATCATATCTTTATTTTTAAGCAATAGCACAATCTGTCTTCTACTATCATCTGATAAAGCTTTCCATGGCGAGCCCATATTAAGATGATTATATAATTGTATGATTATATAAGTCTTTAATAGTTTGTATATTTAATCCCTAATAATCAGGACATGTGAAGGATAGGAACTTAAAGACGAACGCGTCCTTGTCTTTCACAAGAATTACGCCGTCTTCTGTATTTGTCTATTAAAGCTGAATGTAAAAATAATTGAATTGATCTGGCGCTAGCTCTACCAATTTATTTTCTATTATAAATACTACAAATTTCTCAAAAGTTCCGTACTAATCTTTTTCAGTCTCTTTTAAGGATTCAAGTATGGTCGCATTTACATCATCAATATTCAAATTTTCTTTGAGATAACCCGCAAAATCACTAGGTGTAATTATACCCAATGGTTTGGTTATGTCATCATCTTTAACGACTAGCAAATGTCTGACTTGATTTTGTATCATGAGATCAGCTGCTACCCCTACTTCAGATATCGCATCAGTAGTGACAAGTGCATCGGACATTATATCTCGTACTGAGGTATTTTTACTACTCGCATCATAAACACATACTTTTCTTACCAAATCTCTTTCTGTTACCATACCCACTGGTTTGTTGTTAGCATCAACTACTACTAATGAGCTTACTTTTCTATCGCGCATTTTCGTTGCTGCTTCTTGAGCGGATAAAGATGCCTCGATAGTTTCTAACTTTTCGGTCATTAACTCACCTATTTTTGTCAAATTATCTACGCTAGATAGAATTAATTGTTATCCATATAAAGATTGGCTAGAAGTTTTTGAATTCCTCAAAAAATGTTGTCTTAGGGCCCGAATTGCCAACAATATAGTTATCATGGAATTTTCCATATTTTATGTTCAAATGTGTGAGCGAGAAGAATTTTATGTAGATACTTCTGAAGGTCAAAGGTTTATCTAAGATGTGGATTCTCATTGTTAGCCTAGTCGGAGTTAAACCAATGACTTAAGTACCATATCGTTTACTCACCGTTTAGTCCTCTAATCATTATAATGTTCTCTTACTTGATTTTGTTAAGTCTTTATTCATTTCTATGGTTCATGAAGATCGCTAACAATGTAAATGGTATTGATACTATTGCACTTATCAAGTACAGCGTCGTAAGAGAATTAATGTCTATTTTATATCCAAAAAAAGGTAAAAAAGGAATAGGGAACAGGAACAGTAGCCATAATCCTCCTATCAAGAGAATGAATTTCCATCTTTCTCTGAATCTTGAATATGCCATTCTTATAATATCATTCCAAATGTATGTTAGACATAGTGAAATTTTAGAGCCACTTGCATATGTCTGCAAGATACTAATCTGTTATTATCACAGTAATTTGCGTTCAAACTTAATGCAAGTATTAATATTTGCTCTAGGTCTCCGTATGGTAAAGAACTTGAGCATATTCCGTAGCTGAATGTTACTGCACGTAAGACCCCTAAGGTTTTTGTTTTATCCATTATTGTTCATTAACCGAATAATAGGAGATATATTGCTTACTTAACATTGTTATCTTATTCTGAGATCTATAACATATTAGAATTTCAATGAAATGATTGATTTATTATGACAAGATATTATGACAAGACGCTTACTAATACAAAGAACATAGTCATCACACTTATGAATTGTAGTACGAGTCCTTTGTACTTTTTTAGAATTTCTCCATATTAATATTCGCCTTACCATAGAACTGCAAGACTAAAGCTAACAGAAAAGAGCAAAATTCAACTTCTTGTTTGTGTCTCATTAACGAAGATCCGGATGACCCAACCATTGAAGAAATCAAATTCTAAAGTTGAAAAAACAGTGGATAAAATCAGGTCAGTCAGTCTCACTATTTTTGGATGGATTTCGTTTGGCTAGTAAAGGAACTATCCGATACAGCGGGATTGAAAGCATTTTCCTCTGTGGATGTTTTTAGTCGGGTAACGTCCCTCTTAAAAAACAAGTCTATCATCCAATCCACCGAAACTCGCAATTTCTTTTCTACAGTTGGAAGATTAGATAGATAGTATGAACGCCAAAACCACCAAGCAACAAATCCATGAACCTTATGTCCGAGTATAATGCCAACACCATTTCGCTTACCTATCAGCGTCATAACCCCTTTTGTTTTGTAATTGAATGATTCTTTATTACTTTCCTGACCATTAATTTTAACAATTAAATTTTTTGCAGCAATTTTTCCCTGTCTTAATGCGTGTTGAGCAGTTGGGGGATAAGGCTTTCCTGTTCTAGGATCTGTAATACATGCACAATCGCCTACGGCCATAGCACTATCAACATGCCCGGAAACTTCAAGATAATTGTTGGTCATTATTCTATCAGATTTATCGTGTTCACAAGAAAGAGTGGAAAGCAAGTTATGGGGCTTTCCTCCTCCAGCCCATACCACTGTTTGTGTTGTGAAAGTAGTGCCTTCATTTAATTTAACGGTCTCTGAGTTAACCTCAATCACTCGTGCGTTTAAAATTACTTCAACTCCATTTTTTCTTATTATCTTTAAAGCAAAATCTGATAAATCTTCTGTTACTTCTGGCAGTATCCTTCCGCCTGCATTTACCAGTATTACTCTTACAAAAGATTTTTGAAGATTGTGGTAAAAATATTTTATAGAATCAACTATAAAGTCATTCAATTCGCCTACAATTTCGACACCAGAAAAACCTCCTCCAACTACCACGAAAGTTAATAGTTTATTCCTAAGGTGAAGATCTTCATGTTCAATGTCGGCCTGTTCTAACATATTTATCACATGATTACGTAAGATTATGGCATCACCAAGGCTCTTAAGAGTAAAGGCTTGTTTACTGGCTCCACTGATACCGTAGAAGTTTGTTTCACTTCCGAGCGCAATAACAAGGTGGTCATATTTTAGAATATGATTACGCCACTCAAGAGGGTTTGTAAGCTTTCCGATCCTATGAGTTATTACAACTTTCTTATTTTCTAAATCAATTGACTCTATCTGTGTTTCATAAAATTTTGCTCTATTGCAAAACGCTCTCAGCGGCGTTACTATATGCCTTGTTTCTATCATGCCTGATGATATTTCAGGAAGCATTGGTGTAAAAAGGAAAAAGTTGTCCCGACTCACCAGTGTTATATCTATCCTAATATCATTCTGAAATGCGCTTTGAAGCTGCCGTAAAACTTCTATTCCTGCGAATCCACCTCCCAATATTAAAATGTGTATTAATTGAAGTGGTTTTTCTCCATGTACAAGTTGCACATGTTTTTGGTATGAATCGATCCTAGAAAAGGAAATATCACATTTTTTACATCTATAACGACTCCCGAACCTAATTGATAAAGTAGATGATGTTACTCCTACAGCTATTCCAAAGACAAGATGCATGATAATATAGCTTACAATCACTAAGGGGAAGTTATAATGCGATGATGTCGTAGCATATTCGTCATAGTCTTCAGGCATAGATGCATTTAGAATACGGTTAATCTCTGGTTGCAAAATTAACATATAAACGGGGATGAAAAAAACAATTAAGACAACAGTACCGGCAAATAGTCCGTAAATCAAACCATTTGAAAGCTTGCTTATGTTAAGTATACCAGTTTTATAGAGAAAGACTCCGATAACAATGCCTATTGAAATTGCTGTTATTGTATGAATTGCTATTCCCGCATAAGCAGCGTTAGAAGAGTAGACTCCTACAACATGTCCAAATGCGACCCATGTAACGTAGTAAGGTAAGCCCATTCCAACTTCAAAAATAGTAGGAATCAGCATNGACACNGCTCCTAGCATTGCGCCTATAACAACGAAGAATACCTCACGTTTNAGAGAAAAATCTACTCTTATTTCCGTACCGCTACCTTTCATTATTAATTAGATCTAGACCTCCAGATGTTTAAACACACACCTAAAAAGCGCGACTCTTTTAACCTTTGCTTAAATAAGATCCTTAATTCTTATTTATTTTAATGCAGAGAGTTTAATCACGAACGTAGATACGGAGTTTGAGGACGCAATTTTTCCTGCATGGATAAGTTACTCTTCTATTCGTATCTATTGAAATCGTCGGGACAAAAGTACATCTACTGGTGGGATATTCTCTATCACTTCCTAAACAACCCACCAGTGATTTAATAAATTTCCCTTTTAAGGGGAATCATAGCGAAACCGTGCTTATCTATGGGTAGAAAACGAGTATCAAATTGTATGAATGTGGGAGCGGTCTGTTTCCTCTCAATTGTTTATTTATTTTTTGTAGTTCCCTCCTCAATCCAGAGAGCTGAATGATTCACGGTTCAGAGCAGATTATGCTTTATTGAAGCGATAAATCCCAACAATGAGAAAGATATTCATATTTCTTTAGACCATTCCTTCATATAATATGAAAATTGGCAATAGACACAAAAGACTTCAATCCGGTATAATTCAAGTATTCCCGTCAATACTTTTGTCAATACTAGTCATCAGTAATGCCATTAATTTACCATCGCAGCTACGTGGGCAGACAACATACAATCCTATACTAACTATTAACGGAGGAGTAGCTAGTGGAGATGTTACCTATAAAAGTGCAATGATATGGTCAAGGGTTAATAATCAGTCCATTATGCATATAAAATACGATAATAATTCAGAATTTACTCATCCTAATTCAGCAATCAAATGGGTTGACAATAAAACCGATCTTGCTGGAAAAATAAAAGTAGACAATCTCAGGCCAAATACAAAATATTTTTATCAAGTCTGGTTTTCTAGTCCCGATAACGGTACCAATAGTTCAGCTGTTCTGGGAAGTTTCAGAACTGCACCAAATCCAAGTTCTAGTGATAATTCAATAAGTTTCATAATAGGTGCAGATATTGGTGGTCAAGGGTTCTGCCGTGAAGTAAAGGATGGATATTTAATTTTTGAAAAAATGAAATCACTATTGCCAGACTTTTACATTCAAAATGGTGATATGATTTATGCCATTAATAATTGTCCTAAAGATCGACCTGACGGTGGTCAGAATATTCCAGGAAATTTTTCCGGAATTGCTGATTCAAATGTCGACTGGAAGAATGAAGCACTAGTACATGATACATATCTAAAACATTGGTCTTACAATAGGGCAGATCCTCATTTACAAGCATTTCTTGGCAATACATCTATGTACATGCAATGGGATGATCATGAAGTCATTAACGATTTCGGATCTAAATGGTCTTACTGGAATTCCCTAAACAAGAACAGAACAGGATACCAAAATCTCGTACAAGCTGGGCGAGAAACCTTCTTTAATTTCTCTCCTATAGAAAGGAACCAACATGATCCTGATAGAATCTATAGATCGTATCACTGGGGTAAAGACATGGATCTACTAATTTTAGACGCAAGATCATACAGGAGTAGAAATGATCTTACAGATATAAAACAAAATAATAAAACATTGCTAGGTGGTGATCAGTTGTCTTGGCTAAAGAAGACATTAGCAAATTCTAAAGCGACGTGGAAGATAATAAGCAGCGATGTGCCCATGTCTATCCCAACTGGTTCAAACGCCTCTCTGTTTGGAAGAGATGGATGGGCAAATGGGATTAATAGAGATTTTTCTTCGAAGACCGGATTTGAAAGAGAACTTTGGGATTTAATGAAGTTTATTGATGACCATGATATTGATAATGTTGTATTCGTAACCACTGATGCTCATTTTCCGACAATATTAAAGTATAATGCTGATGTAAATGGGGATGGAGATTCAGTTAATGTTTATGAGATTGTCTGTGGTCCCCTAAGTGCTATTCCTTTTGGGATTCCAGGAATTCCACTTCCCAAGTTTGACCCCACCTTTCAACCCACAATTTTGTATGTTGAGGGAGGAATATTCAACTTTGCATATTTTAAAATCAACAAAGGTAGTGACGGGTTAATGCACCTAACTACTTCCATAATTGGAGAAGATGGCAACCCTCGATATGGCTCACTTATAGATCTGGGACCTAACCAAAACCAAAACATTAATCAGAATGAGTGAACTGTTCCAATTTTTATGGTATCCTTGATATACAAGGATGGATTTGCAAACTTGGTGTATACAAATCAAAACCAATTATGAATTTTCAGCTTGAGCGTTAACTATAGTAGTAATAGTTGTAATGCGAATGAATAGTATGAATGTCTTGAAAAATCTAAAATCGAATATTTATGTCGTGGGAATGTTAATGGGAATTGTACTGATAAGTACCTTGTTTTTTGTACCTCTACAAGAACACTGGTAACGCCAAAACAATACAATTATAACGAATCCCACACGATTTTATTATAAAATGAGATTAGAAGAATTGTGTTAGGAAATGAATAATAAATTTGAACATCAATATTTTTTAGAACTAAAGCTTGTCCAGATTAGATGTTCTTTTTATCACATATATTGTTGTTCTTTGATATGTCCCGGACATTTTATTTAATTCATTTAACTCTTCCTTTTTTATCATTCCGTTCTTTTCTAGTACTCTTATCGATGCTTTATTTTCAGAAAAAACATATGCACATATTTCTTCTAATCCTAGAATGGAGAACCCATAAGTAAAAACTAGTGCGACGGATTCTGTTGCTATACCATTTCCCCAATATTGCTCTCCAATCCAAAATCCTACGGTTGCTTTTTTTTTATCAAAATTTACATTCTTAAGACTTATTGTTCCCACTAAGCGACTAACATCTTCAGGATTATTCTTGTATCGTATTGCAAAATTTACAGCTTTTTGTGACTCGAAATCTCTATGACTCGAAGTGATAAAGTTCGCAGCATTTTCTACGGTATATGGATATGGAACTTGCCATAAAGATTTGGATATATTATAACTCATTAAATCACTAATATCCACAGCATCGGAAATGGAAAGTTCTCTTAATTTGACTAACAGACCATTTATTTTAGGAAAGGATTTGCGTGATGGCCTTTCTTTGGTCATATTATTAACTCTAATTTGGTACATTATTATCAAAATAAATCTTTTTTTTGATCGGCTTTCTAAAGACTTTTCCTTTATCCGCCTCCATCGTATCAAGCACCGTGCTAATTTACACCGCCTATAAGGTACCCATTGACAGGATAGATAAATATTGGATGCGATAAAGCCATCGCTTTACAACAAGAAAAAGAAGAAAGTAATATTAAAAGTTCTTAAAATTAGATAGTTCCCTCTACGCACTTTCTAAGGAAGCGTTTACTGGTTCTGCTTACGTCTCTATAATAAAATATCAATAGAACTTTTTCGGCACCGAAAAATTATCAACTCTAGTCTTTAATTTGTTATTCTAACAGGATTTATAAATATCCATTCTGCTTCGTCAAAAACCATTTCAACAACTATTTTGTATTTTTTGATGAATATATCATCCGGCATATCAAAATCAAAATGTGCACAATCTTCTAACGTCTGAGAACCACAATCATTTTTTTCCAATTCTATTTGGGGGATAGAATTCTGCGCAATATGACCATCTTTATAACCTGAGTCAACTAAGTAAACCCTTACATCTTGAGGAGATAAGCTATCATTGCATATATCGTTACTATCGCATTTAACTTTAAGAGCTAAGCTATCATCATTTTTGTCCAATTTCATATTACTGGCTAGCTGAGCATGAGCATCGTGGCTAATCTTTGTTTCTCCCCCAAAATCGAAGGAATAATCCGCAGTAAATTCATACTTATTGTCTTCTGAATTAATTATTGCCGATGGTATTTTATTAAATGGAACAGGCTCAAATGCTGCGGCATATATATCACTATTTGTGAATAAGGTAATCGTCAACACTACCCCTAATGCTATAGCTATTGAGTAACGATATCTAATTTGGATATTCATTCTCTATTTTAGTACAGACAACTTATATATTAATAAATTGCAACATTGGAATGTTTTCTCCTTAATAAAAGGATTTACTGTAAAAATATATATTTTGCAGATTTTATTGAAGTAATGAATAATAGACACAAATTGTTTGTCTTCGGTCTAGGAGTAGGTTATCGTTTGCAATACTCAATAATGCCCTATCGGTACGGCATTTTGAAGCCACATTAGATTATCTTTTCATTTAAATCAAGGAGAACATTTATCTGACATCATATAATCTAATATTTCTTGCAAATCAGCCGTCGCAACACAGCACACCTTATCTGCAGCACCATAGTATACTAATAATTTATTATCCAATATACAAGCCCCCGTTGGAAAGACCACATTATTGACATCCCCTTTAAGCTCATATTCCTCCTGGGGTGTTAGTAAAGGTGCTTTAGTTCTTCCCAAGATTCTACATGGTTCATCAATATCAAGTAGAAAAGCCCCAGCACTGTAAACATGATCTGAATTTACTCCATGATATATTACGAGCCAACCATTTTTAGTCCTAATAGGAGGCACGCCCACTCCTATCTTTAGCTCCTCCCAACTTTGTTCTGGTTTGACTAGTAGAGAATGTTTGTATAATTGGTAATTGAATCTCCTTCTGCTATCCATATACTTGGTCTTTCAGTATTATATTGTGGACCAACCCAGGTACTTGGTCTGTGTAGAATCATGTAACTTAATGCAGCTTTGTTAATTTTGGGAAATAGTACAACATCTTTATCTTCCGAACCAGGCACAGTTATTATCCCAAGTCTCTCATAATGAGAAAAATCCTCTGTCTTGGCGAGGGCAGTATATATTGATGGATTATTTTTGACATAATTTGAAAGCACTACATACGTTACATAGGTTTCATCTTCTACGGTCATTACCCGAGGATCTTCCATACCATAGCTTTCATAGTCCGCTTCTGGATAAAATGCCGCTTGCTTTTTTCTGATGAAGGAAAGACCATCGTTACTTGATGCATAACCAATCCTTGATACATAATTATCATATTCACCTATTGCCCTGTAAAGCATATGAATAGTCTTACCATCATTAAGAACGGAGCAATTAAACACTGCCTTTGACTCCCACCAGTTAGATTTATCGGGAACTAATATTGGATTAAGTCTAGATCTCTCTAATTGAAGCATTAGGTTCTCAAATCATAATTAGCAAGTTATTCAATGCTATAAACGTTATTATGTAATGAATAACTTTGGTAAATTCTTTTGAGATTAACATGAATTAATGAAATTAAACCCTTAATTCTAGTATAGATTCTTACTAATATTTTGTTGTATGTAAAATTCCATCTTATTTTATTATTGGAAGCTGATAACAAATTAGAAATCATACTGACGTTCCAATTGATTAATGAATCAAATTCCCTAGTTAATTTGAATTAATTACAAGATTGTTATGAAGAAATTATAAAAGGACAGTATAAGTAGGCATAACTTTTGAGTTGCCTAACCTGTACTGTTACCCATTGACATATTTCCCATTGATTCAGCTTCTGCGCCGGCCATAATTTCATCTACACCTATTACAACTGTAGCAGTTGGTCCAAATTTCACGAATATATTTGTTGGATTTTGTAAAGCTATGTCAGTTACGATTCCATTACTACCTTGCAGACTTGACTCAATGTCTGCATGATATATGCACATTGCTCCAGGTTTAGATAATTCCTTCACCAATTCCAGATCCGCAGGCTTAAGGTTTGGTGCCTGACCTATTAGTAAATTCAATGATGTCTTAGAGTTGCTGTCACAAGGAAGCTTTGCAGCTACATGACCTACCTTTATCATATATGGCGTAGTATCGTATAAATGAATATAGTCATTTGCTGGGATCGTCAAACCTTCAAGAAGAACGGTTTGTGAGTCTCTTACAACGGTGCCCGCATCGCGTTGGGCGTTTGTATAGTGCGTCACACTTGAAAATAGAATCGGAGTTATGACTGCTACCAATGCAAGTGACGATAGTAATCCGGACCCTGTTATCATAAGATTAGGAAGAAACCAAGATATTTAACGTTTCTATTACATCAATCGATGAGTATTTGATATATAGTTCAATTTCAATGCAAGAATGCTTAAGAAGTATGTTGTCTATAGTAGTATAAATGAAATTCTCAACTACAACAATAGCAACAATAGCTTTAGTTGCAGGAGTACTTTTTGGATATACATTCACAGGATTCAGTTCCATAAAAGCACAATTGATAACATCTGCCAACAATACAGGTTCGGCAAATAAGACAGGCGCAAACATGACAACATCAGGTACTTCCGGCGGAGCGAAATTGCATATACAAGAAGCCATTAAAGCCTTAGAGAGTGGAGATAAACAAGCAGCTACGACTCACTTGACTGCTGCACAAGCTGCCATATCTGGAGAATCTGATCAGGCTAAGATGCATTTTGGTGAAGGTATGAAGGCGTTTTCAGCCGGAGATTCGAATGGCGCACTTATGCATCTGAAGGCTGCTATGCAAGCTCTAGGATAAAAGTAAACTAACACACGTCAAATTTAACTCCCCTACTCTATTTTTTGAAATTTCAATAAATCAATTGGTACTACCAGATGAATTAATAAGATAACAAATAATTGCAACTATTTTTATTGTAGTTTGTATCGATAATAAGATCATGGGAAATGAATCTGATAAGGGAGATGCTCAAGACGACGAAAGAGAAGAAATGAAGGACGAAACCCATGAATTAGAAGACGCTAAACAGGATGAGGAAGAGGATGAGGAAGAGGAGCAAGAAGAGTGATAGTCGATTGGAAATATATTCTAATTAGAAATTAGTGCATAAGTGATTCTCTGAAATCTTTTCATACAGTCTCGTATTTTTCCTAATCGCATGAAGGTTCCAGATGAAGCTAGACGAACTTGTGTGAACCACGCTATGACATGATATATAATATTCCGGGTAATATCACAACTCAAAATTTATATTCACGATGAAAAGGATGACGTCTAATATCTAGAATGACTTGACCAACACATGTTGTAGCGATAATAGAAATGAGAACTACTGGTAACAGAGCATCACTTAATATAGCTCCAATTATAAGAACGCCTGCAGCTGTTCCCAGGCTGTAAATTGCATCTCTATATTTTTCTGACCATTTTGAATTAATTAAAGTAATGTTACTCTTTGCAGATGTAATTTCAATTACTCCTATAGCGAATAGGCATATGGAAGTCGAAACGCACATAAGCCATGTTTCAGGAGGCGGTAAAGCTAAATTCTGATTGCTCAACACTACATGCTCCACACTTACACCCAGCGCCGTAAAACCAATAATCAAAGGAATGTGGATGTATAACCAAGTAACATAAACCCCTAATTGCTTATTTTCACGAAGTGCTCTAATTTCAGAGCCATCTAGATTTTCAAAATATAGCCACCATAGACTAAATGTAATTCCAAGTCCTAATGCCGCAGTTACCATAGAAGAGATAGTCCAGTGATGAGTTGCAATACCG
>ARCol0yngRDRAFT_1000160_pt1 | contig 11606 bp, 12 predicted proteins | sample AraColrhizospDNA_FD_9197 | JGI IMG/M metagenome (IMG submission 9197) | reverse complement strand
CGTATTGTGCACCTCCTGTTTGATTAAACCTATCAAATTCGCCTGATAGTCCCGATACAAATTGAGGAAACCAAATATCGATTTTTTTTTCTAACTCGGCTTGATCTACACCATACTGCTTCATCATACCACTTATGTCCTCACTTGTGAAATAATATAGAACTTGAACTAAGCCGTTCGTAGCATCATAGCCATTAACTATTTCAACATCCACATCGCTAAACCTGTTTTCTGCAGGTTCTAGTGTCCATGAAGACGGATACTGCATCGAAAATTCGTTTTCAGGATCCTTGTATAGTTCCCAGGTTAGTTGTGACGTGTTTTGTGACAGACCGTTTAAAGGCTCTGCACCATTTCCAACTTGCAGCATCAAAGAAATTATAGTTACGTATGATAAAACAAATGATAAAGGCACTAACCCGCTTGAAACTAACTTTCCAACCAATACCTAAATTACCCCCTTCATAAGGTTCTCGAACATCTTTATAAGAACTTCTTGACCCACTAACAAGCAAATGAAGGGTGACTTTTTATCAGATTTCTGGAAAGGCTTTATCGTTGCCTTGGGTGTCTCTGGTGCTCTCTTTTTGTTCATAGAATTTACAAGATAGATAAACCTGGCATAATGCAATTCTCTCCTGCAAATATTTGGTTTAAAATATAAAAATAAAGGAAACCATTATGTTAATAGTATTGAATACAATATTCATTACATCATTTACCCTTCTTCTGCTACTGTACCTGTTAGCAGTAAATTCAGTTATATTTAATATTACATATCATGATGTTCGTGCACTATTGGAAGAGCCCAACATGTTAACTGCAAAGAGGCTTTACGATATGGCTGATGTGGTGGCAACAGGCAGAATTGCAAATTCTTCTGCAACGATAAATGACTCTAAAATATGGACTTACATGGAGGTCCAAGTAAAAGACTTCCTGAAGAATCCACAAATATCTCGAAATTTAACCATAAAATCTATGGGTGGCACCGTAGGAAACACTAGTTCGGTGGTAGAAGATTCCCCACTGTTCAAAGAGGGAGACAGAGTATTACTTTTTCTTAATAAAGGACCAGGAGATATGGCATATAGAGTTTCACCTTATTCTGGTTTGATGAATGATCCCAGTACGTCTGAAATGCTAAATGAACTGAAATCTGATAACGGTAACACTCAAAAATAGACTAAATATTGTTTCCATCTTTTACCTAAAAGTTTTTACCTTAATTAATCTTACCCATATTTTTACATATAATTATTATTAATTATTTACTTCTCAAAAGATTAGTCTTCTTTGTTGATGAATACTTATTAATTCTTTTATGAAGTGATGAGTGATATGAAAAAGCTTTTGTTGCCCCTTTTATTGGTAACTGTTACATTACTGCTTCCCGCTAATGCAGCACTCTATGACGGTACTAAAAATGTAGACGCTAACAGTAATACACAGAACACAGACTCCACCGTTACAGATTGTACTCCACAAATTGATGTAAACTGTAACATCGACACGAATCCCTTTGCGAGTCACATTAAGAAAGATAGTGAAGATAAAAAGAATACTGATTCTAGTGACTCGGACTGTACTCTACAAATTGATGTAAACTGTAGCACTGATGTAGAATCTACCTCTAGTCCTGATAATGCAATAACTAACTCCAAGGGGGCAGACATAGCAAAGATAGTATTTGTTGATTATAAAAAACCAAAATCCATCCATAGCGGGCCTGCCGGTGATGTGTGTGGAGATGGAACAGGAAAGTATGCGACACTTAGTGGTGGGATAAAATGGAAGAATTTTCCAGTGGCTTATTCAATAGATGCATCTTCAAGCGGTATTAGTTCGACTGCAGCTGAAGCCGCTGTAAGAGCTGCATTCAAGACTATAGATGATGAAGATCATCCAGCTGGAGATTTCTTTTTTTCTTTAACTATTAACCCCAAAATAACTGTTAAATGGTCGAATATCGATGGAACAGGCAGTATACTTGCCCAGACAACTACATATTACAATACAGCTTCAAAGACCATAACTAAAGCTGATATTGTTTTTGACAGCGGTGATAAATGGAGCGTCAACTCCAACTTTGGTTGCAATGGTGGCGGTAGTTCATTTGACGTCCAGAATATAGCTACTCATGAGATTGGACACGCCATAGGTCTCGGCCACGTCACAGACAACTTGCTTACAATGTACAAGTATGCGTCACCAGGAGAAACACTAAAGTCTAGCTTGGGAACAGGAGACCAACGAGGCGTCGACAAATTGTATTGACTAAAGGACACTAAATAAAGGAACAAGGCTGACAGGTACTGGTCGGATGGTTATTGTTTGCAATACGCTTTAGTTTAAATGGTAGGAATAGTTTCAAGAGCTTGCTGTTACATGATAGGACATTACTAGATACAGTGAGGTCAAATGCCAAGATACTGTCATGCAATACAGATTCTTGTCAACATTAGGTAGGCCGGAAGGGATGAATCTGGAATTTCAGACGTGTAGCAATTAGGATTTCTAATTTCTTTTTACGAGTATTGTTGTTTGTGATACCAATATAATCAATTTGGGATTAAGAAAGGAGAAAATTGATTCAGAATGAGTCTATCTTTTTTCAGTCCAAACCATTCTTAATCATGGTTACAGAATTTCAAAGTAAATGTTTGCTAACCACATCGTCTATAAGTACTGCGGAAACGCTTCGTGCAGACAGGAACTTTGCTTCCGGTTTAACAATTCTATCCATGCGAAACTGGGTAACCTTATCTTTAAAATGAGTTTTATAAGGTTCAGGTACCCCTTCTTCATTTGGATAGTTTTTTCCCTTTGGGCTTTTTATTTCATATTTTTTGTCCAATTCTCCATCATCTGTGACATCATAATATATTTTCCAATTCTGCCTTTCTAGGTCTGGCCCATCCTCTCTCTTTCTATCTTCACTTCCATAATCTACAAAAGCTAAACAACGAACGTCATCTCCTTGATTAATTGTTACCGCTTTATAGCCGACCCACTTCCCAATGAAATCTTTAAGCTCAAATTTGGTGTCTACGCTCATTTTGTAATAATCAGGGTGAGGATACTCTTTCTCGAAATTATTGCAATCCCCTCCTTTATACTGAAAGTCAAAATTGTAGGACTTGGCACTATCAGGATCACCAGTGGCCTTTGGATGCCTCCCGCCACGCAGTTTAAAAGTAAGTGAAGAACCTTTTCCGCAATGTTTAAATTTGATATGTTTTTCCTTATCTTCTTCTGGTTCAATCTCTGGGAGATAGAAGTAACCTGTGACTTCTTGATCAACGAATTCTTCACCTTTTTTTGTCCATCTCGTAGAAACGACTGAATTTTTTGCATTTGTAGGTTTACCATCCTTTGTACTAGTATAGCGTAGTTGTGCTATATGCTCTCTGTCCCCACTGTTCTCTCCCCACTTACCAATATCGAACTTAACGAATTTTGGTCTTGTTGAATCGTCAGAGAATATTTTTTCTACTCCGAACTCATCTTTTTCGCTTGAGCTCATAGCCTATGTATATACCCTAAATAAATAAGCTTTTTCCAGCAAATGCCAATATCTTAACTAATTATAAGAAGCATTTGGTCATAAATTTTTAAATATTTTAACGAGTTGAGCAAGAGTTCAATTATTCGTAGTAGGAAATGTGCTTTATTATTTTAAAATTACATAATTATGATTCTGTACAGTAGTAAAGTCTGGTACTCGCAAATTTTCTAGGATTGAGTATATATTATCAAAAGAATATACGTTTCAGAAACTGAGCTTATTTGGTGAGGTTAAGGTCAACTATTTGCTCCATTCCTTTTGCAGTATTGCTTATAGATTTACATAAAGTTCTTTGATCTTTCAGTATGCTAGCACATACATTAACATTAGAATCAGGCGGCACCAATGAGGAACGAAATACGTAAATCCCAGCATGCACAGAAACATAAGGAGCTATAATCTGTCCTTCTTCTTCCGTAGCATTCATATAATGACACGAATTGTGACTCGAGGATTCTGGAGTAACACATACTTTTATTAATCCCGTGTCTTTCTGCACTCCATTAAGGAATACATTTGCCTTAAAATATCCTTTTCCAATATCAAATTCTAGAGGCATCCAAAATGGGTTGGTCTGTAAAATTGCACCTTCAATATTGATGTGGATAAATGACGAAAAAATTAAAAATAGAATTGAACTGCTAATAGCCATAAAAATAGTTATTATAAGGTTTGATCTTCTAGTTTTGTTCATAGACTACCAGAATTGTAATTATTATTTGCAAATAAAAGTTCTGTTTTACAATGCTCTATATGTGGTAGAATTTTATCGGGTGCCGGCTTAATCATTGTGTATTCATATGGTAAAGTGAATCCCTGTAGACTTTCTCAAATAAAATGGAATACAAATCATGTGCCATAATACTTACATATTACAGAACTATTCTCGATATATGGCAGCTATAAGTGATCGGTTTGGAGTTTGGGCAAAATAGCCGACAAAGGATAAGCAATGAATTCTATATTCCACTAGATTTGACTAAAGATAGACAGGAGATAGGAGAATACTCTCAAGATATTAATAGGATTCGCCACATTGGTGGTAAAGTAATCTCATCTAATGATATGCACTTTCACAAAGAAATTCTAAACGTCGAAGCAACAGGTTATTTCAAAGTCATCAAAAATATGGATGATATATCAGTAAAGCTAAGAGGAGGACATCACTCCGATGATGGTAAAGATTCTGCACGATGTTATGTCTTTAGAGTTGGCGCTGATGGTAAAGGAAAGAACTTTGCTAAGGAGTATCCTCACAGAAATGGGAAAGGGTATTCTTGGCATACTCATAACGTTGAAAATCTGGAGTCTCTCCAAGATAAGTGGATAGGAATCAAAGCAATTACTTGGAATGAAGGAAATGATAAAGTACATTGTGAGTGCTATATTGATGTTGATGGCGTTAATGAACTAGGCAAATTTAATCCTCAAACGCATCTTGAATTATACCGATGGGTAATTCAGTAAAGCAGTGGATAAGCTATAATAAACTAATAAATCTTAATACCTAGAAGTTCATAGTATGCTCCTAGAGATGAAATGAGTAAAAACAATTCAAGTAATTGGATCCTTGAAGGAGATTATTTTGAAGGTTGTAATTGTAACTCAATCTGCCCCTGTATTTTTTTACAGGACCCCGATGAAGGATTCTGTAACCTTACTATAGCATGGCATATAGAAAAAGGTCACCATGGAGCTGTGGAATTAGATGGATTAAATGCTGTGGCTGTATTTGTGGCTCCTGGTAATATGTTTACTGGTCCTAAAATGAAGTTAGCATTCTACGTCGACACTAATGCAAGTCAAGAGCAGAGGAATGCTTTATCAAATATATTTTCTGGCCAGTCCGGTGGTTTTTTTGCTGTAGCGGCACAATTTGTCGGGGAGGTAGTTGGAATAAAATCTGCTCCGATAACGTTTGGAGTAGAGGGAAAACATCGTTGGTTACGTATCCCGGAATACTTAACTTTAGAAATAGAAGCAATAAAGGGGAACGATCCTAATAAGGATAGCTTGATTGTAAATCCTACCTTTACCATGGTACCAGGGCATGATGCTGTAATATCCCGATCTACGAAATACGTGTATAAGGATCATGGATTTGAATGGGATTCCTCCGGTAAAAATGGTTTCTATTCAAGGTTTAAGTACACGTCCTAAATTTTTAATATATTTAAGTGGAAATAAAATGCGAGACAGTATTTTCATCCTTTTGATATGGTATGAATAAACCACAAAAAATCATCATCATATCGCTTCTGCTCACTACAGCACTCTCTTGGTATTTTTCGACAATGCAGCCTGACATGATGAATGTTATGATGGGTTACAATCCAACGCTAATCTCATTGTTTACTGCAAGCTGGACTGCCGGAATGGCTGCAATGATGTTTCCTGCCATAATACCAATGGTGGTGCTTTATGATAAACTCATTACCAATAATAAACAGTCAGACGTATCTGCGTTAACGATACAGACAACTTTCACTCATACTTTTAACGTAATACTCTTTATTGGAATGTATCTCATAATTTGGGCATTAACTGGCCTAGCACTACTATTAGGCTGGTCTGTTGCAATGAATTTTTTTATAAGCGATCATTCAAGTAGCTACGTAAGCATGGTATTTGGAAGCATTCTGATTATATCTGGTATCTATCAATTTACTCCCTTAAAGAACAAATGCATAGGATTTTGCGAATCTCCGCTCAGTTTTTTTATGAAAAGATGGAAAAAAGGGACAACAGGGGCAATAAAAATGGGAGCGTATCATGGGCTTTATTGCCTTGGATGTTGTTGGCCCTATTTTCTAATTATGTTGGCTCTAGGGCTGATGAACCTCGTTTGGATGAGTTTGTTTGCGGCAATAATTTTTGGAGAAAAAATGTGGAGGAAAGGAATATGGATTGCAAGGTTCTTTGGAATTGCCCTAATAATATTAGGTCTATCTACTAGTCTAGGGCTGACCATCCCTTTTTGGTAGCAAAATGTTTATGCATCGCTGTCAAAGGGGCCCGTCGGTGTTAGTAATAAAATCAGTCCTTGACAGTGATTCTATTAGATAGTACTAATGAGATAGCATTTTGGGTTCATCCAATACATCAAATCAAAGTCCTTCAATCCGTAGATTTTCGGTATATGATTTTTTGTTAAGATGTTAACAACTTGGTGCTGGTTAGTCGAGATTGTTTATATAAGACAAGTATATCAAATTGCTTCAATGATAACGGCATCAAACAGAAGTTATGCCCTGTTAATTGGAATTACAATGGCAGTTCTAGCCCTGTCATCATTGATAGCATATTCTCAGCTTAAGAACGCCTCTGCATTTGATGAGGATGGATATATAAAATTTAATGTTTCAAAGGTAAATGAATCAAAAACCAATATTAGCGAGAGCACTGGGGCTACGGCGGTACCAGATTCGTCGAAGGGTCCTCCCATTCCTTCTAAAGGATATCTTGTAGAAAAACTGGGTGACAGTTTGTATTCGGTCATGGATGGTGCTTACAATACTATGTTCATGGTAACAGATAAGGGAGTTGTAGCAATTGACGCTCCTCCTTCTCTGGGACAAAAGTATCTTAAAGCGATTGCTGAAGTAACTAGCAAACCAGTCAATTATGTCATTTATAGTCACGCTCATATTGATCATATAGGCGCTGCGGGGATATTTCCAAAGAACGTTACTATCATAGCCCAGGAAGAGACTGCTCGAGAATTACAGAATGCCAAGGCTCTAGCCAAAAATGTGACTTTGGTTCCACCTGTACCCACGATAACCTTTACAAAGAATTATAATCTAACCATAGGTAACCAGACACTAAAGTTGGATTATTATGGTTCTAATCATCTTCCCGGGAACATCTTCATTTATGCTCCAAAGCAAAAGGTGCTAATGTTAGTTGATATAGTGTTTCCCGGATGGGTACCTTTTCCATATTTGGCAATTGCAAAGAATGTTACTGGCTTCGTCAAGGCTCACGACATTGCTTTAGATAAATATGATTTTGATAAATTCGTTGGGGGACACCTTACTAGACTGGGCACCAGGAATGATGTGGCAGTACAGAGGGAATTTATCGACGATTTAAAAAATGCTGCTATGAAGGCAAACCAAGAAGTTATTTTTAGTAAAGTCGCACAACAAGTCGGACACTTTGATAATCCATGGTTGATTTATTCTAAATATATTGATGCAGTAAATGAAAAATGCACTCAAGAGCTATTACCAAAGTGGGAAAATAGACTTGGAGGTGCAGGGGTATTTATTCCAACCCATTGCTTCAGCATGTCGGAAGCAGAGAGGGTTGATCCCACAGTGCAGGCATTGACCCAGAAATGACCTGGGATAATACCTTTATTTACAAATAGTTACAGTATAAATTAAGTCCCGTTTTTTGTTTGTTGCATTTAGACTTATTCAGTTTAAAATCTTCACATGAAAAATGACACTGATTGAAAGACCCGATATTAAGGCCCCCATCATGGAGCCTTATTCAAATGAAAAACTCGCTAAACTTAATTACTGACTATTTGGAACAAAATATGTGAAGAATGACTGTATCTGCAAAATCGCTCGATTTTCTAATTGAGATAGATTCAAGCATTTGGAATATTTGGAATATGGAAGGTTTTCAAATCAGTAGATGGATGAGCATAAGTTATATAATCGGGTCCGATGAAACGGGGATTACCCTTTTTGGATAAATTAGATCGGGCTCACAAAGCTCTGCTTCTTTTAGCCAGCGTAGTAGTAAAATCGTTTCTGATGGCTATTGTTTCTACTTATGTCTTATGTGGAAGTATTAATCCCTATGTTCTATTTTTCCACTGTATTAATAATGTTCCATTTGTAGTTGCTAGTGTAGCAGCTGTTGCACTTATTGGGGCTTTTTTTGGTTACTACATTACAAAGCTCAAATCATTCGATTCAATATTTCCGCATCTAATGATGGGGGACTTTATAGTAACTGCAATGTATTTTGGAGCTTCTTTTTCCGCTCCTTCAATTATAGCTTCAAAAGTAATGATTTGGCTATTCGGGGTGTGGATATTGGGCATGCTTCTTGCCCCGTTTAACAAGGAGCAAACTATCTTAAAAAAGGTAACTGAATATGGAGCGATGGTTGCATTAGGAGCATTGCTAACTGCACATTTCATTCCATTTTTACAAGAATATGAATCTTCATATACAATTGGAATGATGGTAAGTGGCATTCTGAGCTTATTTGGAGCTGGTAGAGATAGATAAGGTCATGTAAACTACTAATGGAAAACAAAATAAAAGTAAGGATATGAACTTGATTTTGCAGAACACAAAATTGCTACCTACTTTGGTTCACCACGAATAGGATTAGCAAAATCGAAATCGTGCAAGCCGTGTCTTATCGATGTAGTTATGCATGGAATATTATTCTGGATAAAACTTGACCACATCATCTCACATATTCTGCACTTAAATTCTCCTGGTAATCCATATGGGATTATTTTTCTCAATACAGTAGTTATAAGAAATGAGGTATAACTATTCTTGCTTTAATTTGTAAGGGAAAGTATTATTTTTGTATTCAAAAGATATAGCATCCCGCGATTATAATGTCTCAATGGTTAGTAAATCTGATGGATGCCAGTCAATGTCGTCATTAGGTTGGTATTCGTGTAAAAGAATAAAACGTCTCTAGATTCCTCGCAGTGAATTGTTGGTAGGAAGAGAAGATATACTGTTGTATGAAAATAAGTTAGCCCAGTCTATGAGACAAGTTGAAATTTTAGATTAAATTCCAATTATGAATAGTCCAATGTTTTATTGTCCAATGTTTTATTTTCAACTGCGGATAGATCTTCCCTTAAATCCTTAAATCTATCGTGAATTAGTTTTGGTATCGTAAACATTCTATCATCATCCGTGATTCCCCGGAAGTTTCTTTGGAAGAATCTATCAAAAAGCACTGATGGAATACCGTCTATTTCAAAAGAATACATTGTGAATTGATTCGTTGTTGGGTCCTTAAGATGCTGTTCAGTTAGTTTGTAATTGATAAACAAGGTCTTCCATATTTTGCCATTAAAAATCAACAATTTAGGTTTGAATTGCTTAATAAAATTAATGTTACTATTATGACGATTCTGCAGATATTCTAGTTGTTGCTCATCGAGTATAGTGGGAAACACTATACCTTCTGAGCGGTATGGTACTAGTTCCATATTGCAGAGATATTGATCAAATAATGCCCATTTCCTTTTTTTGGGATAGTTGGTTCCTGTCAACCCAGAAAGGAGATACCACAAAGCAGTATAGTATGGTGATTCAAATTTATATCGGAAAAAGTATTGAAAAAAATTAAGGTAGAGATTCTGATAGTGTTGCCACGATTTACTTGCTTCGTTTTCTTCTATAGGACTATTCTTTGAGGAATACCCGGGATTTACTCCGAAGAAGATGATAGGAGCGGTTTCATACTTTCCAATTAAATATACAGAACAATAGTCAGGTTTAAATCTGTTTTTTTTTGTTAAGCCAAATATATCTGATATTGAATTCACCTTTTTTTTATACTGAAACTGTTCTAGTGTAAATAGTAGATATTCCTCTCGAATTTCGTGTAAAAGGTCAGCCAATTCATTGTAACTCTGGGCAAGGTTCAAATAAGTTTATTCATTGAATATCGCCCAGAATGACTGCAACCATATAACGCTTAGGATCACAATAGTCATACCAAGGACTAGACGCCCATTCACAATAAGATTTCACAAAAAGATTCAATTTGGAATTGCAGAATAACATTGTAAATTCAAATTTATTCAAATTTTAATATAATCTTGCCTAAACAGGGTAAACAGTGTAAGAATTTCTAAATTAAAGACTAGGAAGAATCGTTCGGAAATAGAGAAATTTAAAAAAAATATTCTATTTTACCTAGCGTCACAATATGACAGTGCTAGTTTGAATTGATCAGGATGTGTATACATTCCATGCTGTGAGAATCCCATGATTTTATCTTTGCATCCAGGATTTACATTCATCGAACTCTCCATTAACATATATGCCATGTGGGTCACCATAATAATTCCTAGAAATATTGCTACTGATATTAACACTATGGAAACGGTCGTTGGTGGTTCAGCATGTTTTGGTTCTATAACTAGTTTTTTCGGTGCATTCAACAAAAAACTCATTTTTTCACCTCCATAAAAATTTCCTTCATGTTCATAGTTTGTATAACGTCAAAGCAGAACATTAAGTCTAGTTAAGCTAAGTTTTTAGAAATATGAAGTGTTTGCTATTTTTAATCTTGTAATTTTCTAAATTTTAGAAAGCAAATGGTTGCCAAAAAGTGCATTTTGTTTGTGATTTATTATTATGGTGGTGGTGATTGCATCGAAAGAACTAACCCTTCCTATTAATTAGATTGAATGCTTAAATCTAATTCTTACGGTTTGAAGGTTGTAACAAATATGAATAATAATAATAAAATAAAAATCGTTGAGCCCAACAAAGGAAAACATATTGCTGTACCTGGTCAAATTAATACCATTGTTGCATCAAAGAAAGACACAGGTGGAGCATACAGCTTCATTGTGTGTAAAGTTTTTCCGGGAGCTGGTCCTGTCTCCCACATTCAAACACGTGAACATGAGGGTTTTTACCTAGTTGAAGGTCAATTAACATTCACGGTGGACAAAGAAAGAATTGAAGCTAAGCCCGGAACATTCATTAATATTCCGCCAAATGTTTTGCATACTTTCAAAAATGAAACGGATGAGATTGCAAAACTAATAACAATACTATCTCCACCGGGCATGGAGCAGTTTTTCGTAGACATAGGCATAGAAGTATCAGACATTGATGTAAAGCCTCCACCATATACCAATGAACAAATCCAAAAGATCCCTAATTTAGTAGCTAAATACGGTATGGAGATACGACAGGATTGATACATTTCATATTGGTGACAAGAAAAAAGCTAAAAATGGTAGTCGACAATAAGGTAAAATCAAATAAGGCTAAGGCGACGCTAACCGCGGTCAGTACGG
>ARCol0yngRDRAFT_1000159_pt1 | contig 11666 bp, 10 predicted proteins | sample AraColrhizospDNA_FD_9197 | JGI IMG/M metagenome (IMG submission 9197) | reverse complement strand
CAGCAACAGAATGTAAATATCGGCAGTTATGATTATGATAAATTTAGAACTTATTACATAAGAGTAAAACAGCAACCTGCCGAAATAGTGAACAGGGTCAGAGAAAACATGATGGAATTTAATCAAATCATAGAACTTAAGATTAGTGTCAGAAAGTTATCAAGGGGAGAAGCATTCTTGCAGCTGCAAAAAATTATCAATGAACTTATCAAAATATGGATGACCTTTCAGAGTCAGGACATATGGGGAATTCAGGCAATATCTTTTGATTCTCTGACACCGCTACAGAATAAGGAAACAACTTCAATGCATCAGTCTAATAAAACAGTCTGGGAAAAAACTCTAAAGATAATCATACATTATCATAAAGTCAAATACAAAAGGGGAACCGATTTCTAAATGGCATATCAAATTAGAATCAACGGCAGGCCGAATACAGGACTGTTTGAAAAACCGACTTATAAGATGCTCAGAGATTATATTTACAATAACTGGCAGATAACAAATCCCGATAAATCAACAAATCCTCCAGCAGATTTTACGCATAAAGTAAGGTTTGTAGATTTTGATTATGATTATTTTTCAACTTATCATGTCATGATTAATCAGGATGAAAGTACGAAATTTGATAATGAATTACTCGGACAGGGATTATTGAAATTAGTAGATCCAATCATAATTGAAATGTCTGCCCGACGTCTGACTTATGGAAAAATATTCGATGAACTTGATAATATCAGGATGGAAATAGTCAGGATACTTGGAGAATTTTCACCTGATAACCTGCCCCCTCCAAATGATTTTATGATCGGTATTCAGGCAATTCATGTTTTTGAACCAGGCGATATTGAACCTATTTCTAAATTCATTTACAAACTGCCGAGAAATATATGGAGGGCACAGGTCAAATGTGAGATCCATTATTTCATTTCTTATGCTCTGCTCTGAAATAAGGTAGCATAATAAAAAAACTGAACTCAGAATCACCCCAATAATTTTCATCACTGTTCAAGTCAATTCAATATTTACTTCTCATGATATTCTAAACTTATCGAATAACGGTGACTTAGATATTAGTCTAATGACATATGCGGTAACCACTCCGCATCGTGATAATGTACCGCTTCAAGGAGTTGAAGATGCAGCCGGTAGTTTCGGTATTCTTGCAGCTAATCCAATTATGAATATTGATGCTTCAATGGTGACAAACACCAAAACAACTTATAATACTCTACATGAAGTATATCAAAAACTCGGAGACCGAACTATTTACAAATTTATCAAAACAGGTCATGAACGTGCCTGGAGTATGGATTGGTCGCCTGTCGATACACAGCTTATTAGATATGGCACTGAAAATGGTAACGCAGCTGGCACTCTGACAGGGACTATTGATAAATCGATCTCTTTCTTTAATTCAATTAGAAGGGCAATCGGTGCTTTTGCATTAACAGAACACTGGGTTAAAAGACTCGGTTCAAAAATTGATTCTATAACCGTAAATACTACGAGCAGGGGACTTGTAACCTGTTCAGCTGATTGGATTTCAAGGGATATTCCAAAACCAATTGCTACTGATCCTAAAGGTAGCGGTACGCTTGTAACTCCTTCCACTGCTGTACCTTGGGCTCATACAACAGGTGGCTGCTCAAAATTAACAATTGGAGGTACAGTTTATCCATTTAAGCGTGCATCCTTTACCGTAAATAATAACATAGATGCAGGCGATGTTGATTGTAGTGATTATATTGAATGGCTTGAACCGACAAAGAAAGAAGTTACATTTGAAGCCGATCTTATTGTCGGTAAAAACCTGACACTGGAAGATGCAGTTGAAACCTTTGTTGATTTAGGAAGCGCTTCTCTTGTGCTGAACAGTACAGGACCTAAGACAGCAACATTTACCGCACCAATTGTATGTACTGGATACAGTACTGATAGGGGTGTTGGAGCAACAGCAGCAGAAGTTTATACATTCGCATTCAAGGCAAAAGATGTGTCAGTAAGTGCTTAGATGATTAACTAAACTTTATAACAAACAGTATTCGTGAACTCTTAGAATAGAATGGTGCATAATAAGGAAAAAGATAAGGAAAAGAAAGGGACAGATTTTACTAAAAGATTTCCTCCTGCAAGACCTGAAGATTTACCGAAAGAAGAACGTGAACTTTTAGAAAGACAGCAAAGGATGAATGAAAATGCCCCGCAGGAAGGAGAAGAATTAGGGAGTCTACATGATAAAGATGATCAGGATTTAATTAATGCTACAGGCGAATCTAATTATGCTTCTGCTACTAGTGGCAGTGGCGGAACGCGGGCAAGAAAAGTTGATGTCGCTTCTTTCCTGCCTGGTACTGGGATGCAGTTCTTTGCAGAAAGGGCAGCTGAAGCTATGGCATACTGGGCACAATTTGATCATTATCAGATTGAAATGTCTGATGGAAGTTTTCTAAAAGTCTATCGTGTCAGAGCACCAAAATTTGCATTAGAAGCAATGAAAAATCTTGATGCAGAAATTAGGAGCGCTACCGATCTTAACAGTCTGAATAAATTAAATCCCATAGAAATAAGAAAAAAAGAAATCGAACTTGACGAAATGAAATCAAATACCTATCTCAAATTTCTGGAAGGCGATCGTGCAAATGAACCTGTTACAAGAGCAGATCTATTGAATGCTGCCGATTCAACTGTGCCCGATGGAATTCTGGAAGCCTGTCTTGCTATCTCAGTATCAAAATGGACTGAAGCAAAAAAGTAAGATCAGATGAGGAATCTGGGCCAATACGTTACTCAGATCATATAGCGCAATATTATCTATATGGAGATATTGAATTATCAGATGCAGAATTCAATTACATACTTGAATTTGAAAGCCTTGACAGGTGGAATAATACTAAAGTCTTATACACAAAAGACGGTGAACAGATTCCTGAAATGTGGATTGCAATGATCGCTATTTCGAGTTATAAATTCGCCGCACAACAAAAAGCATCAGGGCAGCAACAATGGTTTGATGTTGGTAGCGGTACAGCCTGACCCCTTAGTACAAAGAAGAAAATACTTCTCTACCTTAATTAATAACAAACTTTTATTGTTAAAATAATATGCCTGCTACTGCTGGAGGAAAGGGAGCAATTGAATCTAACTATGGCGATGTTCAGAAAGCCATGGAAGAAATTGCAGATCAATGGATGGGCAAAGTAGTTGATGGATTATTCGGATATGTAGGCCCTCTTATTGTTCAGGAAATGCAGAGTATTGCTCCTGTTCTCAGTGGCGATTTAAGAAATAGTATTAAAATGGTTCAGGATACTTTACACACCGTCACCATAGTCTGTGGCGTTCCTTATGCTACTCCTGTTGATCAGGGGCATAGAACTCGAGGTTCAACATTTGTAGAAGCAAATCCTTTCTTTTCATCTGTAGTCGGCAGATATGTTGGAAGCGAATTAATGAAACAGGCAAGAGTCAAAATGAACGGTCATATTTCAGCAGTATTTTCACATTATAAACCCAGGATTTGATCAGGGGATAAAAAATGGGTGAACAGGAAGCAAAAGTAAAGTTTTCGGAAATTGGAAGTCAGTCTGTTGTTACTGGATTTAGGAATGTAGGCAGCGCAGCAGGAGGCGCAACAACTAATATTAATTCTGCTGGCAATGCATTGAAAACTATAGGCACTGGAATGAAATCTTCCATGCAATCTGTAGGACAGATGGCTTCTGCATTTGCTACTTTATCGTTATCAATAGTAGGAACATGGAGAGCATACAGAGATTTAACAGATGCACAACTAGCAGTAGATCGGGCTAATCTCAAGGTATCTAAAACTACGGAAGCAATAAGAAAAACCGAACAGGAAATTGCAAAATTAAAAAAAGAAGCTGCAAGGGGAGGACTTGAAAATCAGAGAAAAACAATTGACATAATGAATGCAGAGAAAAAAGCAGCAGAAGCAAGAAAAAAATACGGAAAAAACAGCCTTGAAGCAGCAGATGCAGAATTAAAAATTGCCGAAGCAAAAGCAAAAGGAACAGAAGGATCTAAAAAATTAACAGATGCAGAAAATAAACTGCAACTGCAAAAAGAACAGTTAGGAATTGCCACTACTAATGCGGGCGAAGCACAGGAAAGATTTAATGATATTCAGCAGAATTTCTATCTGTCAATATTACCTACTGCTCTTTCCAGTTTCGGTCTCTTAACTCAGGCATTTAGTGGATTCAGAGGTGTTCTGACAGGTGGTGGCGGAATAGTCGGAGCATTAGGACCTCTCGGGATTGGCTTAACTGCGATCAGTCTTGCAGTAATAGCATTCCAAACTAATTTTCTCGGCCTGAGAGACAAACTTGGTGCAGCTATACAGTGGATTAAAGACCGATTTGGTGACTGGCAGAAAACCATAATGGACGTATTTAACTTAATAAAATCGGGTGATTGGGGAGGAGCATTTAATCTTATAAAAGAAGCGGCACTTAAGTTCTGGATTGACCTGAAAACAAGTGTTCCCTTTTTTGGTTTCATAGAAGGAGTAATAGCAAATATTAGAAATGGAGAATGGGGAAAAGCATTTGAAATGATCAAGCAGGCGGCAGTTCAATTCTGGACAGACATGAAAAAAGCCGTACCATTTTTAGCAGATGTTGAAAAATTTATTACAGATATAAGTCAGGCAAAATGGGATGATGTATTTAACGCAATAGTAAATACTGCAACAACAATATTTAATGAAACTTTTGGAAAAGGGATTGCATTTTTATTCGGTGACAATTGGAAACTCGGATTAGATGCATGGTTAGTATTGCAGGAAGCAGAAGCAAAAGCAAAGAACAGGCCTCTGATACTTCAATATGCCATAACAATTAATGCAGCAATCAAAGAAGTAACAGGTGTTGACATTCTTAAATGGTTTAAAGATCATCCGCTTACAGGTTCAATTCCATTTTTCGGCGGTATTACCATGATGGTTGAAGACGCTAATTTCAGGGATAGCGTTACCAAAGGAGCAATGCAGATTGTAAGTGCATTAGGTATTGCATTAAGTGCTGTTGCAAGATTATTAGATCCATATATTGCAGATTTATTAAAACCCGAAACATGGACAGCAGCAATTGATAAAGTTTCTTCCGATGTTATGAAAATCGGTCAGGCTGTTTGGGATTGGATTTTCAAAGGCATGCAGGGAGGAGTAGGCAAACAGGATTGGACAAAACTGTTTATCGACATAGAGAAATTCATGAAAGAAAATATGCCCAAAACTACAGAACAATTAAAAGCAGGGGCAGCAGTAGGGCCACTTGCACAGACAAGAAAAGCAGGCATAGAATTAAATCCGTTTGTTCCTGATAACTGGTATACAAGATTCAGTCATGATATTCAATCGAGATTAGGAATAGCTAAACCCGAAATAAAACCATTAGTAAATGATGACCTGCTTAAAGCATGGACAGGTCAATCATTGCCAGCAATAATGAAAAGTGCAAAACCCGAAATCTCTCCAACAGTAAACCACACTGCACTGAAAACGTCATTAGATACACAGTTAAAAAAAGTCTTTACTCGTGGTGGTTATGTCGTTCCTAAAATAGATGTCGATGCTAATACAAAACCTGCCGATCAAGCTGCAAAAGAACAGGTCAAAGCAATTAATAACATGAAGGCAACAATAAAAGTTGGTATTGTTGCAGCTGGATCAGTAAAAGCAAGTGCGGGATTATCAGGCGGTGTTCATCTTCATTCCGGTGGCATGAATGAAACATTAACAAGAGATACTTTAATTTATGCACATAGAAAAGAAAACGTTCAGATAAGTTCACCGAGCAGAACAATACAGAACGGAAGTACAGACGGCAAAGTTCTGAATATCACAATTAACTTAGACGGTGCGCCTATTTACAGTAACATCAGATATGCATTAAATGATTTACAGGGAACAATAAAATAATTTGTACACGTCAGATCCGATTTATAGAAAACCATACAAGCCGAGAATTACGGTACAGCAATTAGATAAAAGTATAACACTTTATAGCTTTGATCCTTGGACAGATGTAGGCACTCAGGGAAAACCCGTTTATTGCAATGTTGCTTTATCTCAAAATACGCAGGGGGCTTTTGAAATTCAAATTGAAGCATCAGGATACACTTCACCATTTTCTGTTAATGACCGAGTTCTCATTGAATGCGGAAAACAGGACACTCAAATGTATCCTCTTCTATCCGGTGTGATACGAAAACGCGGAGCATTACGCGGTGCAAAAAATAAATTAATTCTGAGATATGTCGGTGCTTCTACTGCAATACGATTGAATGAGCGTGTTATGTATGTAAGTAAAGGGGGCAGTGTTCAGACCAGTGATGGAATAACACCAACACCGAACGATCCTAATATGGTAGCTAATCAACTTATGCAGGATACGTTAAATCTCGGTGCTTATCCAGGTGCAGAAGTAATTGATACTTCAAATATTAAAAACAATAGTGATGTGACAACACAAGTTGGAACGCTTTCGGTAGAACTCGGTGAACTGCAAGATGCAGTAAATACAATTGAAGAACAGTCAGGCGGTGAAACAATGGTTGATGTTTCAGACCAGGTAATATTTAGAAATGAGTTTAATCCAGTTGATCCGACACGTGGCTTTACCATAAAGAATATCATGGAATCAAAAGACAATGCAGATGATACATGCTATTTAAGAGGGAAAAACTGGTCATATGAAGAATCTATCTTTAAGCAGGACAGTTATGCTAATTTTATTTATTCAATACTCCCAGCAGATAATCTTGATAGAAGTACTGTAGGAATTGGTTCGGTATCTTATTTTGATCTGTCTGCTAATACGGTAGTACAAAAGTTTAAACCGCCTTATTCACGTTTTTATCCTGGCGATATATCAATTGGTGGCAGATTTCATACATTCGATAGTGTGGGCGATCTGACCAGAATGATAACGCTTATCGTTTATATCGTGCAGGATAGCGGTGGACGTCCTCTAAATGGTAGCGGGATGGTTTGTCAGATGCGGTCTGAAAGGCAGGCCATGGCAGATAACGAAAATGGAGAATGGCAATTATATCCTATGAGACTAATTGGCACTCCGGCAGGTAGCGTAATTCCCTATATTGATCTTGATACAACAAAAGACTACTGGCTGATGGTAACAACAATGGGAGGCAGTTCATCATCAGGTGATGGCTTTCACTGGGCAACAAGAGTAGCCACTGGCGGAAGTACACTTTATCAAAGCCGTTCTGGACTTTCCTTTACGCCGCCAAATGCTGGCGATTGGAGTTCTGCAACAGTAGCAACTTCATTAGCATGGTTTGAAATGCCAAGACTGAGATCACAAATGTTTCAGATGTTTGATACTAAAGCACTTGATGCTATGGATGGAGGAACAGATAGAGGCGGATTGATAGAAGCAACATTAACAGGCGTGCCGAGTTTTGTAAGAAACAAAGAAGGAATGTACAGATATTTGTGTATGCAAATTTATCATATGGCAAGACCGCGTGCAAACTTCTCTATGGGTACGGTAACAGCACCAAATACACCGATTATGCCAGGCGATCCAATAATGATTTATGATACTGGTTTAGGATTATCTACGACTGGTAAACCGCCAACTCTTGCTGTTGTCGGTTCAATGAATTATACGTGGGGAGTTTCAGGAGGAAACGGTCTTCATTATACAGCACCAACAATGCTTTCGATTCAGCCTGTTACTACGGTGATGAGATATAAATAATGGCAGAGAATATTTTACAAATTCTGCAATCTCTGGAAAAGAAAAAAGAAGAAAAGTATGATGAAGATTATATCCTTGATTTAATAAAGAAATACGGCCCTCATGATACCACTTATGCGACTTCATTTGATGCAAAAGATTTTCCATTAATTCAAAGACATAACGAATTAAATCAAAGTGTTGAATTTGAACGTCATTTTATTAATATTTGCGAAGCAAAATGGAATGATCATCTCGATAAAACAATTCAGATAGGCAATAAAGAAATTCATATTCAGGCAGTTTCAAAATCTGCCGATCTAGTATTGCTGGAAGGTCTGCGTTATTGTGTCGGTCTTATCATGGGCACGAATACATCCGTATTAAAATACATGGCAGCAGGAAATAGCGATTATCAACCAAGGCCGTATCAATCTAATCTGTTCGGTGAACTCGGCACAAGAATGGATATGAGCGTTGGCGCAACTGGTAGCATAATACAAACAGCTACGAATCAATTAACATTTAAAGGTCTTTTTGCTGCATCATTTCCAACAATCACAGTTGTTGAAAGCATGGTTGCTAATGCTTCCTCTGGAGGGATTCTTCTTAACAGGGCAGTATTTGACACGAATCCTATAAATCATGTTGTCAATGTTCAGGGTTTCACGCTTGTAACTTTGCTAACGTTTACGCCGGTGACTCAGTGGGGATAAGATAAAAAATGAAAGATACAAGTTACGGCGCAGTATTTGAAGCAAAAGACAGGAAACAAATTGAAAACCTTTTTCTTCGAGTCAATCTAACTCATGATGTAAATCTGATAAATGAATTTGATCAGATGTGCGAAAAGAAATGGAATGACCATCGAAGTTCAAATCATAGCAATAATATCATTTCAGTCTCGCCAATAGAAGCAACTAAAGCCGATGATGTAATTCTTGATGATGGGACAAATACCGTCATGCAACAGATAGCACGAACAAATACAAACAGATGGCGACATATGGCCAAGGGAGTATCTACCAGTACTGCTTCACAAACTAACACATCTTTATCAAGTGAATCAGGTGCACGTGTTGATATGTCCAATCCTGTTACTGGTTGGAGAGAACCAATTGGAACAGCCATGAGATTTGCAGCAATTTTCGGTGAATCTACATCAAGTGGAAATTATTCTGAATCTGCTGTTTGTTTAAACTCAAGCGGTGGCCCATTGCTCAACCGTAATGTTTACGGCATAATCCCAATAATTCATACTAATAACGTTACTCTTTTTGTGATAAGTTCAGTCGTGGAATTTTTACCAATAATGGAGTAGGGAAAGAGAGAGAATACAAAATGGGTACACTTCACCGAAAGAAAAGGGGAACATCTGATCATAGAATTATAATATCTGATTTAAAGAAAGGTCAAGACCAAGATGCTAATAGAACTGCAATAGCACCAAGTTTTGAAGGTACTGCCAAACGTGTTATATTAGTTCAGCATATTGATTATGTGAATGCTACCGATGATATTGGCGCACAGCAGGGGCCAGGTGTGCCACCACCTGCACCAGTACAGGTTACAAATCTTGCTGTTACTCCTGCAAGTAACTCTCAATTAAATCTTACATGGGATTCAATCGTAGATGCTACGTCATACAAAGTCTATAAAGGGCCAAACAACTTTACGCCTAGTTCAACTTATCTTATTGCCAGTCCTGCATCTAATTCATATAATAATACAGGTCTTTTTGCTGGCACAACATATTATTATCGTGTTTCAGGTGTTAATGCTACTGGCGAAGGAACGCCATCTGTTCAGAAATCAGGTTTAACAACAGGAACTGCACCAATTATACCTTCATTATGGTTGAAGTTCGATAGTAATGCTAGTGATAGTTCGCCTAATGGATGGCAGTATGGAAATGCAGTTCTTCGCACTCCCTACGTAACAGGACAATTTGGACAGGCAGCAGTGTTTAGCCACCCTTCAACTCCTAACGGTTTCCCAGATTACGTTTCACGTGAAAATACTTCATTCTTACAGATGGATACTAGTAATGTTGGCTTTTCCATTTCTATGTGGATATATCAAACTGATATGTCAGCATTAGATAATAGACGAATCTTAGCATTAAAAGTTGATAATAGTAGTAACCAATGGGCTCTTAATATGACTTCAAGTGGAAGGCTTCAATTTCAGGTAAAGAAAAGTGGAACAGATTACAGACGAGAAAAAACTGGATTCGTTGCTAATACATGGCAACACGTAGTAGCAACATTTAATGCTCAAACTAATGCACTTGAAGTTTATAGAAATGCAGTTGCAGGACAAAGTTCAACTGGTGCTTATCAATATTGTCAAAATACTAACTACTTTTACTTCAGTATAGGTTGGGATAATTATACTGATACTCCCGACTTTTTCCAAAGTTTCTTCAAGGGCTATATTGATGAAGTCCAATACTTTAAGGGCGTTTGTCTTACTCCAACTCAGGTAACTAATCTAATGAATACAAACGCAACTTAATTAGTCCAGTCAGCCCGCCAGCTAATAGTTGTCTATTAACGCTTCCTGCTTCTGGTAGATAGTATAAAAATGTCAAAGTCTGACAGTCCTAAAGTTCAGGTTATTGCACGAGATAAGAATGGAAAAGATATTGCTTTTGGAACTAAAACACTGACAGCCGAATTCAAGGGAAAGAAAGGTGAAATTTATCAGATAGCAATTCAAGAACCAGATAGTCCGAGAGTTGAAATCGGTTCATATACTGTTTTAGAAGGTCAGGGAATTCCACCTGTAGATAATAAACCGTTGGTCGTTAATGCAGGGGCAGATATTACGGTAACAGAAGGACAGCCTGTTATACTTGACGGCGCAGCTTCAGATCCCGATAATGAAATTATACGATGCGACTGGACACAATTAGATGCTGTTGATTATCCTGTTAATCTTATCGTAGATCCTAAAGATTTTACAAACGTATCTTTTACTGCCCCTCTTATTGAGACCGATAAAGAAGTCTTAATTTTCCAGATGGAAGTTGAAAATGATATTGGTCAGATAATCATGGATACCGTAAATGTTACGGTCTCAAGCGATGCTGTTCCTGAACCTCCTGTTATTATTGATGGCCTGCCTGACCTGTCAAAAGGTACTGTGCTTTTTGATTCTGCTATGATCTGGGGTAACGGAAAAGAACGAACGATGAAAGGGCATCATGAATTTGATAAGTACGATAATAAAACAGAATGCGCAGCTGGCGGGCATGGCACTCCTAGAGTCTGGTACGTTGATGGAAAAGGAAAATCAAAACTGTCCGGTGGAATGTCAAGAGTTTATAATCATTCACCACATCAGGGAACGATTTGCCTGTTACAGACATTTATCTGGGATAAAAGCCTTGATAATTTTAGCTTAGAAACTTTCTCCAGACATAATGAACGCCTGCCTAAATCAAATAAAACAGGTGGATTCCAGAATGCCCTTCATGCTGATTCTGTCGGCGGAAAATACGAATCTTATCACAAGTCATATCATGACCTGGGAGATAAGACTTACCCGAAAGGCAGGAAATTCAAGCATGGTGATGTAGTCAAATTTGCGCTACTTGCATCTAAAAACGGTATCAACTATGAGGAAACCATGTTTGTTGATTTCGATCTTACGGGAAAATATGAAAAAGTATTCAATGCTAAATACATTGAGAAAGAAAATCCTGAAGGGGCAAAGCCTCAGCCTTTATACTGGCGATGGAGAGTAAACGGAACAGCACCGAAAGAAATAACTACTTACGATGTAAAGTTCATCCAGCTTTAGAAAATGGTAACTGTAGATAATATAATGAATAATTTGAAGACTGATGTGAACAGTCTGATCACAAATGCACAAACAGCATTAAATACTCTTGTTTCTCCGACTCCAATCCCTCCTACACCAACGCCAACT
>ARCol0yngRDRAFT_1000152_pt1 | contig 12276 bp, 7 predicted proteins | sample AraColrhizospDNA_FD_9197 | JGI IMG/M metagenome (IMG submission 9197) | reverse complement strand
CCAAAAACAAAAACAGTGGAATGGTACAAATATCTAATCGATAATTATAAATTAATTTCTGAAGTCACCTTGAAAAATGGTCTTCTCTAGAAAAAAATAAATAAACTTAGCGAGAAGGGATGATACAACAGGACAATTAGAAGGTAGGAAGAAAGATAGATAGACCGACAGGACTCGCATTTATGACATTGATGACACCAAGATGATTATTTTTTAATCTGTAAATTCCTTAATGAACTTTCTGCATACGAATAGAGTTACTTAATCTAATTTTTTTTCTATTACTACAGTCTCTATTTCACCCCGTTGTCATATCTAGATCCATTCCAGACGATGAGCTCTTTTATCATTTCAGGGGTTTGACCCTTGTGAGTTATGTGCTTGATGTCTGAGCTTGTGCTGTAGTGCTTGCCATGTCTCAGTATGTCAAATACGCATCTTTATATAGTAGACCTATCTATGTTTTGGTCACGTATTTTTGAAGTTTGTGCACGCAGGTTGAGACTTCTTTCCCTAAAATGTGTATCGCCATTCTTACCAAATAACTTTTATAGTTTCATTTAGGAGTAGTTAAATCGGTGTTGGAGTATATTAGAGGTGGAGCTATGGTGGGGTATCTACTCTGGCCAATTCAGTTTTCCAAATTGTGTGGGGTGGAGTCATATTGTTAGATCGGACAAGTATAGAAAATATTGAGAAAAGACCATTGGAAGAAGTCTATCGCAAGTGGCCAGAATATTTTACGGATGCGTTAAAAATAACTTGTAAGCTAGACCATGATACGGATTTCTATAAATCGGTTTTACTGTGTGGCATGGGTGGTTCTGGTACAAGCTGCGATATTTTAAATGACATAATGAAGCACATCGGATCCATACCATCAACTGTTGTCCGGGGAGAAAAGGCACCTTCTTTTCTTGACAAGCATTCTTTAGTAATAGTGCACAGTGCGTCGGGCAATACCGAAGAAGCTATTTCAATTATGGAACAAGCATCCCACAAAAAAGCAGAAGTAGTTTGCATTTCATCCGGAGGTAGATTGATGGAAAGATCCGAAAGTCATGGTAATAGAAATATAGTCATTCCAAATTTGGGCATACCGCGCGCTTCACTCCCATATCTCATAGTTCCAGGATTAAGATTAATTGAGCCTTTCCTCACGGAGTCATTGGACGAACAACTTTTGTCAATCTCCAAGAACCTTTCTAAGGTTCGAAAGACTGTTGGAATGGAAGTCCCAGTAGAGTTGAATTATGCTAAGAAGTTAGCTATTTTCCTATCTGATTGTTTTGTGTTTTGCTATACTTCACCCTCAATTATTTCAGCTGGAATTAGATTCAAGAATTCACTTAATGAAAATGCGAAAGTACACTGTGTTACAGAATCAATCTTGGAAGCATCACATAATGAGATGGTTCCTTTCTCATTCAAAAGTAATCACTCATCTTCCCGAGTCTTGCTTTTAAAATGGAATAACGATCAAGCAGTCGTCGATGGGCGTTTCATTAAGGCAAAAAAGTTCTTTGCAGGTGTAGGGCAACCTTTTATGGAGATGGGCGGTAATTATGATGATCTTGTGAATGCAATCATATCTTCTATCTACGTTTTGGATCTCACTACGATATATATGGCCATAAACAGAAATATTGATCCTAGTTCAACACCAGCAATTGATTTGATGAAGGGGTACCAGAAAAATGATAAAGGTTATTTTACTTAATCAACCAAATCAATCTTATTTAATTTTGTTACAGATATAGGAACAAAAAGAAAAAAAGAACTAGGATGCCAGCGAATATCTGTTGAACTTATTGACATCACCCGGTCAGCCAGTGATTCTGATAACTTGTAACGAAGACTAATTTGAAACATTTTTCACCCTGTACCGCATTTTTTTGTTTAATAATTAAAGGTGTGGGTTGGGCAAAAGGATGTCATGGGAACTGATAATCCACCGTCTTCTTTTCCATGACTAACATGATAAATTGCAAGAGACTGAACGATTCACAAAGTTCATAAGATGAATTTCCTCTAATAACGATTTATTTCAGTATTTTGTGTCCCTAGCAAAGACATTCGAAGGTGCTTTGGAGCAATTTTTCCCCACAGCCTACCTTTCTCGGCCAGCGATGGGCAGTAGAGTATCTGGCCATCACAAAATTACACGCGTGGAACAGCAAAACTTACGGTTAATTATTCCATTGTAAGATCGAGATTTATAATCATCAATATCTTGGATGGATGTCTTCGGAAGTGTTTCGAACAGGATTATTGATTGATCTCCTTGGTTTAGTTTTTTGCTTTAATTTACAAGGTGTCAGTACTTTTAATTGAATTATTATAACAGTGCATTTATCCACTTCACTAAAACTTTCCTTTGTATTCTCTCATATAGATTGATTAAAGGAAGGACAAAATCTGAGATATAGTGAAAACTGGAATAGAAAGCATCAGATAAAAATAGACAGAAAAATTGTTATTAAAGTGTGAGAATTATTTGAAATAAAACATTTAAATGCGTATGGTTTATCTCCTTCTTGGAAACACATGTCTTCCATCACTCTTCTAATTTTGATATCTTTAACTTTGCTTGTTACCAGTATAGGTTATATTGAAGGTGCCAAGCCCTTAGATTTAGTACCAAAGGTCTATGATTCCGATCTAAAGGCTAAATTAGTATTCGAGACAGAAGTTAATTTGCAACATGGTGATATGAATCTATCACCAGTAAGTAGTATGACATTCCTGGGTCCCAATGATATTCTGCTATTGGATAAAAACTATGGTGCTGTACACAGAATTGTAAATGGGATTGTTAAAGAACCCGTACTTGATGTTAATGTTGCAAACAGCCGTGAAAGGGGCATGTTGGGAATCGATAGTAATGCTCATAATATTTCAAACGTTACTGAAGATAATAGTATAAAATACGTTTTCCTATATTATACTGAATCTACCCGTGATGGTAATGACGTTTGTCCAACCGCAGGTCATTGTGAACCAGGCAACGATCCACTGGGAAATCGACTATACAGATACGAGCTAAAAGATAATAAACTGGTAAATCCCAAGCTCTTGTTAAACCTGCCAGCGCTTCCTGGTCCGGCCCACAATGGCGGTGTGGTAGAAATAGGACCAGACAATAACGTATATGTTACTATTGGTGATGTTCTTGGTAGTGGTAGTAGCAACGAAAGTTATAAGACGAAAGCTCAGAATTTTAGAAATGGAACAGATCCAGATGGACGGGCAGGTATCCTTAGAATAACTCAGGACGGCAAACCCGTAGGAAATGGCATACTTGGTCATTATGAACCTCTGAGCTGGTACTATGCGTACGGAATTCGCAATAGCTTCGGAATTGATTTCGACCCCAAGACAGGTAATCTATGGGATACAGAAAATGGACCGGATTTTGGTGATGAGATTAATCTTGTTAGACCAGGATTTAACAGCGGCTGGGTCGTATTACAAGGGATATGGAGACCAGGGTATGATAGGGAGGAAAGAGGACCTGGAGGCGATTTGCTTGCTGGAGCTGAGTTATTAAATCCAGATAACAATGAGCTAGAATCCTTCGGTGGAAAGGGTGAATATAGTGCACCAGAATTCATTTGGAATCAGACAGTCGGACCGACTGCAATTAAATTCCTTCATTCCGACAAATATGGAATGGCGTACAAAGACGATTTGTTTGTAGGTGATGTCAGCCTCGGGAATATTTATCATTTTGATTTAAATAAAGAGAGAACCGCGCTTCTTCTTAATGGATCTCTTGAAGACAAAGTGGCAAATACTTTTGACGAACTTGGACCAATAATTTTCGCAAAGGGTTTTTATCATATTGTGGATATGGAAGTTGGGCCTGATGGCTATCTCTATGTACTGTCACATGGTAATGGTAAAGTAAGAATATTCAAAATCGTGCCTATCAATTCCGAATAACATTAGTAATTGAAGACAACTCGTTCAAGAAGACAACTCGTTCAACCTGAGCAGTTATTCATTGTTTGGCGAAAAAATACTGCAAATGAGCTAAAGTTTCGCAGTTGCATTTTCCCTTTTGTTAGCGGGTGAAGTGTTAGTATTCGCTCCGATAAAATTAATAAATTTTCTGACTAGAGCAAATAAAGTATGTTGTGGTGAAAATAATGCATCTGAAATATAGTCATGTTAACCCAGTCCAGCAAATCGATAGAATTAGATTTTTCTTAACTCAAAGTAATCTATGTAATGAAATAGCAAACAAGCAATATATCGATCTGATATTTCGTGGAATATAGAATATATATGAACCAAGTAGTATTTCTGGAATCTTGAAGCGGGTCATCATCACTGGCGGTAATGGTTTCATAGGAAGACATGTAGTAAGAAAATTATTGACTACTAGTCGATATTCAGTAGTTTTAATTGCTAATAGGTCTAATTTGGTTGATAGAGAATTTCAAAAATTAATGCCGCTAACATTTTATGCAACTGACATAAGAGACAGAGAAGCTATTTCAAATATTTTTCGAGATGAAGAAGCGGACACGTGTGTCCATCTTGCTGCAAAAATAAGTGTCGCAGATTCAATTAGGAAACCTGATGAGACTAACGATATAAATGTTAACGGTACTCTCAATGTCTTAGAGGCGTGTCATAATAACGGTGTTAAAAATTTTGTATTTGCCTCTTCTGCTGCAGTATATGGAGATGTTAAAGAACTTCCCATCTCTGAGGATCAAACATTAAGACCATTATCGCCGTATGGTACAAGTAAGATGCTTGCAGAACAACACGTATTATCTTACAACAAATTAAAGAAAATTCAAAATATTATTTCACTTAGAATATTCAATGTATATGGCAATAGCAAATCAAGTGCAAATGATGTGGTATCAAAATTTGCTAGCAGACTAACCAAAGGGTTGCCACCTATAATTTATGGGAACGGCAAGCATACAAGGGATTTTATATCAGTTGACGACGTTGCCGATGCGATATTACTGTCTGTTAAAGCAATGGAAGAGCTAAAAAATAATAATAATTATAACTTAGGTTCATCGCCCATTTTTAATATAGGAACCGGTATCGCCACAAGTGTCAATGAACTTGCACACAAGATGATCAATATGTCTGGCCTTGAACTTAATCCTATTTATGTAAACCGAAGCCAAGATGACGGAGTTATTTTGCACAGTTATGCGGACACGGCTAAGGCTAAGGAAGTGTTGCATTTTGTTCCTAAAAAAGATATAGATGATGGTTTGAGAGAACTATTAAATCCAATTTGACTGAAAAACTAACGATCTTTGGATATTTTTGTCAATATTTCTTAAGAATAATTTATTTTTCTTACCAGTCTATAGTAAATACTTTTATATAAACACAATAGTCGATGCGAGGCAAAATTATGAGATCACCTACGAATCGAAGTATTCAAACTAAATTTTCTAAACCCTCCGTTTTACCTTTCTATTCCATATATTGGTGTTTCACCTAGCTGTTCTCGTGTTTTTGATGCATCTAGAGTGATTGTTAGTATATTTTTGTTAATTAATTTTAAAAGTACATCAATGTCTTTTATTGACTGGGCGTCAGATAGCATGGTAAGTTTACCTTTTATTGATGACGTTTTCGTTTTATTGTCATATGATATTGAATCCTGCTTAAAATCGGATAATAGATATCTATGCGTGTCGATTCCATTCGCAGGTACCACAATTAGATTTGTGGTAAAATTTTTGACTGTTATAGGCATAGCTCCCGTTTTTTCAAACGATGCATCCATTCTCCATCTTCCAGAGACTATCCATAAAACATCTCCCTCATTCGAGTATTGTAGACTGTTTATTGGCCCGTTCAGCTTTAGAGATTGAGTGTTGTTTGATGCAGAATGAGCAAACGGAATTGGTTTAAATTGCTCACACATTATGACACCAGATAGAGCACACGCTAGAATAATTGTTAGGGTAAGATTGCTGGAATTCAATATAGTCCGCATACCTGCAGAAGATAATTATAAATATAAAAAGTATTTTAGATAAATTGTTTTAAACTACGGTTATTCTTATTTTTGTTATCTAAACACTTAAACAGACGTCAGTTTGAGGCTGAGCTTACCTTAAATAGGCTGTAAGTTTTTCAAGTGATTGATGAACAAATCGACTTTCATCATAATTCTTCCAGCTTTGCTCCTTGTTTTTGGCGTTGTTTTCGCAACCTTTTATCATCAGTATGATATTGACAGAATTTCATTTCCGTCTTCAATTCTGAACTTTCAAAATCTAGATGGATTGGCGGGGAATATAATAAGCCTCCAAAAAGACTCAACCGGGAAAGTCATATCAATAGTATCTGGTAAATGGCAATTTAACCAGTCAGCAGCTCGTGAGGATGGAACAAATAACAAAACAATAGTATTTGATTCTAATCTAACGTCATACAACGCTGATGGAATGTCAAATAATAAACTATCGCTATCAAATTTCACGCTAACTCATTCGGTCTTTACCAATAATAATGCGACTCTCGAGGGAACCGCGTCTCTTAAGACAAAAGGTAAGGTCATCGACGATAACAATAAGTCAAGCAATTCGGCGGTTCCATTGCGAATTGTTATCTCTAACAATATTGCTTTCACCGTCTCTAGCGACTCAGATTTATTCCAAAAGTATTTTGAAAAATCTCCAGTTTATGGAAAAGTCACTTATACCCCGATGGCTAACATCGAAAGTAATAAATCGGCTGAATCTAAATCGCCAGGAGTAAGTACTCAGCTTGCCGGTGGACCGGTCAGTGTAGATCCAGCTCTCAAAGTTGAATTGGTTACAGGAGGAATTAAATTTCCTTCACATATGGCCTTTTTGGGCAATAATGATTTACTAGTTTTAGAGAAAAATGAGGGAGTGGTAAAGCGTGTTTTAAATGGTGTTATACAAAATGAGTCTTTACTGGATGTGCCTGTTGCTAATGGTGTCGAAAGAGGAATGCTAGGTATAGCGGTAAAGAAAACAAATAATGGCCCTTTGCGTGTATTTTTGTACTATACAGAATCAGTGAAAGATGGCGATGATCTTAGTAATAGTAAAGTCCCATTGGGTAATAGATTGTATAGGTACGATCTCGTCAATGATAAACTGGTAAACCCTAAACAGTTATTAAATCTACCTTCAACTCCTGGCTCTGCACATAATGGCGGTAAGATACTCTTGGATAGTAAAGGAAATATATATGTCACGATCGGAGATCTTAATCGGAGCAACGCTAAGAAGTCAAACTCTACAATAACTTTAGTTCAGAATAATAAAGATGGATTATACCCAGACGGTAGAGCCGGAATACTGAGAGTAACAGAAGAAGGAAAACCAGTGGAGCCGGGAATAATTGGAAGTAAGGATCCTCTGGACAAGTACTATGCTTACGGAATTCGCAATAGCTTTGGCATGGCCTTTGATCCTATAACAGGGATGTTGTGGGACACCGAAAATGGTCCCGAGTATGGCGATGAGATCAACTTGGTACAACCGGGCTTTAACAGTGGCTGGAACAAGGTGCAGGGTATTTGGACACCGAACGAAAATTCCCCCGGTAACATCACCACCGACTTTTCTAATTTAGTTTCTTTTAATAATACAGGGAAATACAGCGAACCTGAACTTTCATGGTACCAACCGTCTCCCGGTCTCACTTCTATAATTTTCCTTAATTCATCCAAATTTGGTTCAAAGTACACAAATGATATGCTTGTTGGGGACTTCCACAATGGAAATATTTACAATTTTAAATTAAATTCAAATAGAACAAACCTTATTTTGCCATCTCCTCTTGCTGACAAAATTGTCAATGAAAAAAACGAAACACAAAAAGTAATCTTTGCAAAGGGATTTGGCGCTATCACGGATATGGAGATTGGACCTGATGGATACCTTTATGTCCTCTCTTTGTATCAAGGAGGCGCTGACTGCGATCCCATTCGTCATCCTAATCAACCCTGCATTGCGTATGACAAACCAATAGGTGGATCTATATTTAGAATACTGCCCAAGACCACTATAGGCTAGATTAGTACCATTTTTTAAAAGATCTAATCTATAGAATATTTAAATCGGTTAAATGGATAGAAACAATGATAGTCTGTTAAATATTAAGAAGCTCATTAAATGATGTGAGCTCGGAAGCTCCTTCATGGGCTACTCATAATAAAGTAAGATTGGATAATGTTCCTAGTATCTGGATTTATCATTGGAGTCATAAGTGCTATCCCAAGACACTTGTCGTAACTTGTGATTGAGTGAGATAGTAATTTCTTTATAAGATAACCAAATATTTTGACCTACCTTATTAGACCGGTATTCATAAGGAGAACGAATAATCCCATGAGGAATGTTACTTTTTCCCGATTCATATGGCCAAAATCTAGTGAGTCAACTAGAAATTAATATTACGGGAGGAGAAATCATCGGTCGGATTTAAGTATACGAGGTAATTATATAAAAAAGTGGAATATATGCCCTTATCTTGACTTTAGAGACTAACTTTAAAATAGTGTAATTAAATAATTGGACATTTAATGTATCTTAGAGGCGAGCGTCTCCGAAACCTGATTATATTAATGATACCTTTAGTTTTATCTGCATACACTCATCTGTGGAACCCGCTTGGTTTTCCGTCAATTCATATAGACGAGGCTCACTACATGCGCAGAGCGTTGCTCGTTATCCAAGGCATGGGTCCTCAGGAATCAGCTGCTAGTGGATATCCTCGAACTTACGACCATCCTTATTTTGGACAATTATTTCTCGGAGGTATCTTGAGTCTAATTGGTTATCCCGATATTCTGAAGTCGGGTTCTAGCCAACTGTCAATAGAATCGCTTCACATGGTGCCAAGATTACTTATGGGCATCCTAGCTATGCTTGACACCTTTTTAATTTTCAAGGTAGCTCAAAGAAGATATGGAGTGGGAGTAGCACTGATAGCTTCGGTCCTTTTTGCAGTAATGCCAATGACATGGATCTTAAGGCGTGTCTACTTGGATACTATCTTGATGCCATTAATGCTGACTTCAATCTTGATCGCCCTTTATCTAAGACCTAATGATGTTGCAAAAACTGCTGAGTCAGATAATCATAAGGTAAGCCAAGGAACTCTGGTAGTGATTTCAGGCCTTTTCTTGGGACTGGCAATTTATACAAAAATCCCTGCCTTCACAATGATGCCTCTTGTTGGTTCGTTAGTGTTTTTTAATTCAAAGAAAAGATTCAAAAGTCTTGGAATCTGGTTTATACCTGTAATCCTGATTCCGCTCTTATGGCCTTTGTACAGTGTAGTTTCTGACCAAACCGATCTCTGGATTTATTGGGTATTATGGCAGACAGGAAGGAATAAACCATTATCTGAATCTCTTACCAATTTTTTCCAAATTGATCCAGTGATTGCTATAGTCGGTATTGCAGGTTTTATCTGGACGGCACTCAAGAAAGATTTTTTTCCATTGTTATGGGTTGCGCCCTTCTTAATTTTCTCTTTCTTTATAGGCTGGGTCCAATATTTCCACCTAATAGTGATTTTTCCAGCATTTTGTATAGGATCTGCAGTTCTACTTGATGACCTACAAAAATTCATAAGAAAAAGGCTCAAGAAATCGCAAACGAGCAAACTATTGTCTAATGTGCCGTTTGTAATGATAGCTATATTTGGAGTAATAATTACATCAATTCTTATTAACACTGACGTAAATAGCTCCTACTATAAAATTTACGCTGCCTTAGCTGAGAATATACCAGACGTCTCAAATGCTACTGGAAAACAGAATGGAAACGTGACATTAATAGGGAGTCATTGGTGGGTATGGGACTCGTACTGGATTACCCAATATGTACTTAAAAAGGAACACAAATTAATTGATCCTCATTTTGATCCGAATTTCAAATTACCAGTCACTACAAAAAATGTTATATTCATTGATGATGAATCATTCTTAAATGATACTTCTCGAAAAGTGAAAAGTAACAATCTTGTCCACATAAAACAGCTTTTTAATGAATCAACTGTAATCTCTACCTTTTATGATAATGTAACCAGCAGGGATAACGGCGTATATCCCAATAATATATTTTCTATCATGATACTAAACGAAAATCATCCGACAGGAAAAGTGGAAATAAAAAAGAATTTCTAAGCAACTTTCTCAAATATAGGTGCGTTCATAAAACTAATCTCAAAAATGAATGCTAACCAGCCTTTATTATCTGATGTTGTCCAAGAAACATCTTAAAGTGTGTCTATCCGACATATTTTTAACTTTCTGAAAACCCGAATCACTGGCTTTTTGTCGTCCAAATAACCAAGCATCTTAAATTGTAATAAATCGCGAGCGAGCGTCGAAACAGGCCCAATATATTACGAATAAAATATGGAATATGAGATAGCCATATTGGTATTGGGGTTATTGACTGGTAGGAAGTTGGAATCAATTGGTATTATTGAATATTAGAACGGCAGAAATGTAATTAATTGATCCTTCCAGATTACTTATATATGTAGAAAAACACAAATGTGAAAGGCTGAGAAATCGCAATCACTAACTATATGACCTTGACAAACAGTATTGATCTCCGCATTTTACCTGGGTCTGTGCTCTCGGGTATATCAATTTTTTTTGTACTTACGTATCTTTTTGTTCCAATCACCGTTACAATACCTACGGCAATCATTATGTCTATTCTTGTGTTCGGATTGGCAAGATATTACGCAATAGACAACAGGAGTAGTCACTCCGATCAAAATAAGGTTAGCGACATCGTCCATCAAAATGGAATCAACTTTAATACCAATTTACCCCTAAAGGTATCAAACTTAGTCTTCATTATTATTTATTCAATTACACTTATTGTTACCGGTTTATTTTCTGATCCTGATCAGGATTTATTTATTCCATGGACTCAATTTAGCTCTGACCAATTAGTACTATTGATATCGTCCATTTTATTATGTTTCTTTTTGCCTGGCTACGCCGTTATAGATTTGCTTGACCACAAGAAACACGAACTTAAACCACTACTGAAAGTTTTACTTGCTTATGTTTTCAGTATTGCAATCATCGGTTTTGGTGGTTATATCTCTGCTTCGATAGAGCTTCCACCTTCTGACATTAAGCTTGTACTGCTTGGACTTTTTGCAGCGATATTGGGAATCTATATTGTAACAAACTGTACTAAGGGCTTGGGAATTCTCCCCCTTAATTATTTTCAGAATTTCAACAAGTCGATTAATAAAAACAGTAGTGAAGTTATAGTTTTTGGAAGTTTACTGGCTTTTGTTGTTTTATCTACATATTCCCTATATCAAGGCATAATCATAGGTGACGAATGGTTTCACCATGGAAGAGCGCTTTCATTTCTGGGAGATGGGTATAGGACCCAAGTGGACAATACACTTTATCCTGCATTCTTTCATGGAGTACTTGCTTCTTTTTTTTCGCTTTCCGGCATTCCCACAGTTAATGCGTATTCATCTATTAGCTTTTTAAATATCATACCAGTTTTCGCATTTTACTATTTTTTCAGAAAATGGATTCCCAGTGGTAATGCATCCCCTTGGAGGAATGCATCTCTGTTGGCTTGTGCTTTTTTCATGTTAAGTTCGGGCTTTGGTTGGGTTAATATGATTTCTATGAGCGCTTCTACTAATCCGGTTTTCTCGTCCCATTCTTCTGCAGAGCTTTTTCGCTTAGTTGAAGCAAGAACACTTGATATAAACAGAGCCGGATCATTCATTATTACATCAAGTCCCCAAATCGGTACTAGCTTAACTCTTATTTCTCTTCCTCTAGGATTTGTTTTACTCGGATTAGTAAAGGAAAGAATAAGTTCCAGATTAAAATATGCTGCTGTAATAGGTACTATTAGTACTGTAGGAATACTTTCTCATGACGAGTTCTACCTCTTTATAATAGTGGCCTGCGTCTTGCCTTTAATTTTTAAATTACCAGAAGGAAAATCTATCATATACTTAACCTTCTTGTGTTCTATGGTTATCATTGTTTGTCTAGACATTACGTTAAACGCGGAGTTTTCTACAGTTCAATATTATACGGTCCAGGATATCAACGGAGTACCAATTATTTTTCTCACCATATTATTTGTTGGGTTGATGTGGAGCTTATACGTTAGTGGAATGATACGCCGATTAATGGCAATTCTTGGCATAATAGGGAGGTCATTTACGAAAGTTCAGGCTACCCAAAGAAGATCTAAATATTTGGTAGGAATAGCAATAGTTGCTGTTACT
>ARCol0yngRDRAFT_1000145_pt1 | contig 12647 bp, 18 predicted proteins | sample AraColrhizospDNA_FD_9197 | JGI IMG/M metagenome (IMG submission 9197) | reverse complement strand
GAAGGATTCTTATTTTGTCGTAGGAAGCAATACTACTAAAGCCGGGTTAGTAAATCAGTTGTTTGAAAGACAACCAAAATTTCTATTAATAGATGAACTTGATAAAATGCCTCATCAAGACCAAACATCATTATTACATTTGATGGAGACAGGTATAGTTTCAGAAACCAAAATCAAAAAAACTAGGCAGCTGGGTTTAACGTCATGGGTGTTTGGCACAGCTAATTCTATTGACAAGCTAATAGAACCATTGCTATCAAGATTTGTAATTCTGCATGTACCAGAATATAGCTTTGAAGAGTTTACCGATATCGCCATTAATAGACTCGCAAAAGAGAAGATTAACAGAGAGATTGCGACCATCATTGCACAAAAGGTATGGACTGAACTTTATTCGAGAGACATAAGAGATGTTATAAAAGTAGCAAGATTGGTAACTAATCATGAAGATATCTCTCTTATTATTGGTATAATGAAGCGTTACTCTAAAATAGATAGAAAACGGATCCTCGATTTAGGACAGTAAAAAATATGTTCCGTCTTTGTTGAGTTTAAGGGAAGATAATAATTATTCAGTCGTAATTATTGTAGACACCCTAACAGACTGTAAGTATTTTATAATTGGTTGTCCAATAGTATTTCTACCTAGCGAAAATGGGGTGTTAAAAACAGTCGAGTATTTTTGATAAAACTATTGAGGCAGCTTACTTAAATTCAACTCTTTTTCCCTTTTTCTGCCGTCGAGCTGATATTTACCGCATTATTGCAAAAAAAGACCCATTTAGTAATAATTCATGCTTTTTTAGTGCATCCAATATACTTATTTAAAATTTCAATTATTAATGCTCATCTATATAGTCGATAAATTTAATTATTATTCATTATACTAGAAACTGGATGCTTACTAGCACTTCAAAATACATCACTATTGCTACCGTACTTTATCTAGTTGCATTTTTTGCTTTTGCTTCAGGATTGGTAAATTCGATAATTGAAGGTAGTCGAGCAAGAGGAATTATTATTCCGTCTAGATCAATACAGACTATAGGTGAAACTAGTGTGACAGTTGTGATACTATTTATGGGGATGTTTGGTGCATATTTGCTTTATAGTTCAGGTAAAGCAGCATCATCAAGGAGTCAATGGGGATTTTTAATTGGAGGCTTTGGAGTACTCCTTATTTCATTGATTGTGGGTTTCACCATTATTAAAATTAAAATGGGCGCCTAAGTCCATCTTAGAACCTTATCTTTCAGTATAAGATTTTTTTGATTTGTTTTTGTATTTCCGAGAATTGTAATTGAGAGATCATTAAGATTACTAATTTTAACATAAAAATTCAATGAACTTTTCTTGCTAAGTAGTCTATTACTTGTTATCATTTCCTTTCTCTTATACCGAATCATACTAGTTACCAGAAATGGTATATTGAAGTATGATGTATGTTTTAAAATCATCATAAGAACAAAGTAAAGTAATCGACTTAAATTTCCAATTTTCAGTTTATTATCTGAGCTTGGTGTGATTTTATTATAAAAAAGATTGTAGAATGAATTAATAGAATCAAAAATAATTAGTGAACATTCGTTCATTGATTTTATTATATCAACTAAGATAGCATCTAAGATGTCTTCAGATGGGAGATAAATTTTCAAAGCGTTAGATTTGGACTGGAAAATATGATGATCTATTTTTAGTATTTCCTCGGAAGGAATCAATCCTGCTTTTAAGTATGAAGTAAATGCGGCGTCAAGGTCCAAATAAACTATCTTATTGCGCTTGAGATTAGCAAACTGATTTTGATACTCTGCTATAATTGATGAGATTAGACATATTTTTGCAAAGGAATCATCATAAATTATAGTATTAAATCCATGGCTATCCAGTAATTCAGAAATCATGATATTTATTATAATGAATTATTAAAGGGGTTATAATGGATTATGATGAAACCAATGAAAAGGATATTGAGTTAATAGAGTTAATACGAAAAGATTTTCCAGTTACGAAAAAAAAGATCTATATGAACTGTGGATCTTTTGCTCCAATGCCGTTATCCACAATAAAATCAATTACTGATTTTCTAGTGAGATGTTCAGAAGACGGACCTGACTCTACTTCTGTTCAAGAATTTATTACATCGCTCATGAAAGAGCTTCGAATACTTTTAAGTCAATTCATTAACTGTGAGCCCGAAGAGATAGTCTTTACTCAAAGTACAACTGAAGGGTTAAACATTGTGGCGTCAGGTATTGAATGGAAAAAACAAGATTTGATTATTGCACGAGGCGGCCTTCATGAGCATTATGCAAATTATTTTCCATGGTTGAATATTTCCAAAAAGTTTGGTGTCAAACTAGAGGAAATTACGATTGATAATAAGGGATTCTTTGATCTAGACATNATTGATAAAATNGCAAAAAGCAACAATGCAAAGCTGATAACCCTAAGTCATGTGCTATATAATAATGGNGCAATAATGCCCGTTGAAGAAGTAGGCAAAATTGCTAAAAGGTACAACATGTTATATTCAATTGACGCTGCTCAATCACTGGGTACGGTTAATGTAGATGTAAAGAAAATAGGGTGTGATTTTCTGGCTTTTCCTGGTTTCAAGTGGATATGCGGCCCGCCTGGTATTGGAGTTTTTTATTGCAAAAGAGAATCTGCTGAGTTGCTAACTCCACAGTATATTGGAGGAGAATCCGCAATTATTACGGAAGAAAATAACTTGGTTTATACTGATTCTCCACAAAAATTTCAAACTGGTTTTAGAAACTATGTTGGTATCGCTGGACTTGCGTCTTCATTAAAGTACATACAGCGCTTGGGCATTAACACAATAAGGAAGATGAATATGAAAGTGGCCAATGAAATAATTGAACAGCTAAAAACAATTTCTGGTGTCTCAATATTCGGACCAGAGGATGAAAAGCTCAGAACATCTATAGTATCTTTTGCCCTAGATTCCATCAATCCAAAGAATATGGTAGCTACTTTACAGGAAAGGGGAATAATTGTTGCTGAGCGGGACGTTGTCGGAGGCGGAAGGAAGAAGGCAGTGAGAGCATCACCACATTTCTTCAATGTATCGAATGAAGGATCAGAATTTGTTGAAAATATTAAAGCTATTCAGAACATGTCGGGTTGATTCTTTTTATCTTTTCCCGACTGACCTTCGATTACTATCATAGTTAGTGTGGATCTAACCTTATCTATTCTTCTGACATGCCATGTTATCGTCTCCCGAAGCTTGTCCATAGTATCTGCAGAAATCTTTACAATAATATCGTACACTCCATATACCCCACTTACTTCACTCACTCCAGGGAGTTTCTTAATTTCTCGCAATATTTCCTCCTCAGAACCAAGATCACAATTTATTAAAACATAAGCTGTCGGCATATTATTACACTATAGTTTTAGGAAGTATTAAAACTCGATGTAAATTTAACGTATTGGAATTTAATTATTGGCGAGTTTGATATATAATTTGTAACATGTACTTTATTTTCGTGGCTCTAAAACATTCTTCTCAACAGCAATGGCTCTTATCGGAGACCCAGATGCTCCTGATAATTTCAGCGGCGTCATTATCAATGTAAAATATTGGCAATTTAATTTGTACAAATTACACAAGTTCTCCACGATAAGTATTTCATTAGACAATAATAATTTGTGTACGGCAAAACTACTTTCTGAGCCCCTATCAATACTGGGCGAATCTATACATACAGCATTTACTTTCTTATCGATAAGATATTTCGCTGCATCCTCTGCAAGTCCTGGACTATGACTAAAAAAATAATCCTTATCTATTTCATTTTCCCACAATGTAGAGAGTACAATAGTGTCTCCTTGCATTATGCTAACATTTGACGCTTTTATTTCATCTGCAGTGATGAGCTGATTTGATCCTTTCTTTAACTTGATTAGAATTGCATTGGAAATGAACCTCCCAATCGATATTTTGTCGATTGTTGAAGCATTGCTCGCAAAATGAGACGGAGCATCCATATGAGTACCTGTGTGAGTACTCATAAAGATTACTTCTGAATCATAATTATGCACATCCATTTTAGTCCAAGTAATAAATTTGGGCAATGGGGAACCTGGAAAGACTTTTGTATCGTTCCTCACTTCTCTAGTTAAGTCTAATATCATCGATAAGCATATGGTTAAGATTTATTCATATCTCTTTTGCCTTTGCGATTTGATCTCATTATTCCATTTAGAATGATAATACTCAAGAATCCAAACGAACCCATTAACAAGTAGAAGATCCCTTGATGAGCTATTTCAGTAAATTCATCTATGATCGTTTCTATTGACATTTGAAGTTAGGATAATTAGATAGTTAACAAATAAAATTTTTGCTATATCGATATCATTTCAACGTATTGCTCGACAATTATTATTGATAAATGATGGAAAATTAAAAAATTAGTTTTGCTCTGAATTTTAGTCATGGCATTATCAGCTATGTTTTGTTTTTAACCAATCCCAAAGTTCAATTCCTCTAATTGCACACTGTTTTCTAATAATTTGTCTTGCCTTTCTTGCAGCTTCAATTTCATTCATTGAATTTGTTCTCAAAAATTGTATCAACAACTCTTCATAAAGCTTCTTTGCTCTCTCTTCAGAAAATTCCTTATAGAATTTTTTACTTGAATTATTTGTTATTTTTTTAGGTTTCTCGTCTTCTGTAATTAGCTGATTGAATCCTTTTAGTTCAGCATATTCTATTTTACAGTCATGACAATTTTCATCAAAAAAATCCTTGTGAATATTGCATGGAGGCAACTAGGTAAAATTATAGGAAGTTAGATTTAAGGAAGTATATCTAAAATGGACTATTATATTCATGAAATATTATGTTGCGTTTTTGGCAACCTTAAACTTGATAAGTTTGGTAAATAGTAGGTACAGAAGCGATGAGGCTATCAGACTTGGAATTGTGGAGCCCACTGTTGGTATCTGTGACACATATATCGGGGAAAGTTGAGAAAGTAGATAATATAATATTGCTCCAATAGACCATGCGACGATAGCAGGATATCCAACCTTGATCATCTTGTTACCGTTACCATATATTTTGTCAATCTGATATTTGCCGCGCTTAACTACGAAATAATCTGTCAATAAGACTCCAAATAGCGGAATAAATAGAGCTCCTATCAACAGCAAAAATTGTTGATACCCCTCTATAGATACAAAAATAGATAGAATAGTGCTTAGCGCAGTAAATCCAATAATTAGATAACGTTGATTTAGGTTACGAAATATGCTTTGTGAAGAAATTGCTGCAGAGTATATGTCTGCAAATGCATTATCCACCTCATCGACAACCATAACCAGAAGAATAAATCCGAATAAAATTGCCTGAATAGAAATAATGATTGATGAAACGTCTCCAAGCCCCAATAATAGTCCTCCAAGATAAAAAATGATATTTGTTATAGAGAATCCAATTAAAGTACCCATAAAGGCACCCCTGCTTGTCTTTGCAAATCTATTGTAATCTGAGACGAGTGGCATCCACGAAATTGGCATAGCAATTACAAGGTCGAGAGCTACAAAGAACGACATATCTTTACCAACCGCGGATATGGAATTTGGAAGATTTTGAGATAACAGTGCAACTAAAATAACTATTGAAGAAGCGTAAACAATCCATATTGCAAACTTTGATAACCATTGTTTTACTAAAAATAGGGGTCCGAATATACCAAACAGCGCAATAACTATCCCAAATATGATATTCCATAAAAAAGGAACGTGTAAATTTGTTAAACTTTGAGCAGCCTTTGAAAGTATCAATATTTCAAATGTAGTCCACCCAATAAGTTGTATTATATTTAATATTGCGGCAAGATAAGAGCCATACAATCCAAATGCTGGTCTTATTCCAATAAGGGATGGAATAGCATGATCGCTTCCTATTTTTCCCGCTAGTGACAAAAGTATTGAACCAGTAATCGAGCCGATAATTATGGCAAGTAATGCGTAATAGAAAGGGGCCTCAGATAGAAACGATCCTGCAGAAAAAACTAACAAACCAACTCCTAGACTCGACCACAAAATGAAATAGTCAAAACCTCCGAGGATTCTGTGTTTGGGAGGAACCGGATCAATTCCCCATTGTGGCAGATTAGGCACCAACTGGTGTTGATTACTAATTTTTTTATAAATATAAATCAATAAATCTAATAATCGTAAAATTCTGATAACAGAGAACTATGTGGAAAATCAAACAAATATCATAAATTTTTTACATAATGTTAATATGCTAAAAATGCCTATATTATATTATGTCCATTTGTATAATGTGTCTTAAAATATATGATGAAAATAATGTGAATCTCCAACGAAAAATAGTAAATGATAAGGATTTTTGCAATGATTGTTGGACGGAAGTTATGAATATTGAATAAAAATCAGTTTGATTTGAATATTTTGGGTATGATTACGTTTTAAGCATCCAATTTTTCTTCTTAACATCATACTCCTCTCTTGAGTATCTAATTGTTGCCGGATGGCCCATTACAACAACATTTGGAGGTACATCTTTTGTTACAACTGCTCCCATTGCTACTACACTGTTTTTTCCAACAGTTATTCCAGCCTTGAATACGGCTCTTCCTCCAATTATTGCCCCGTCTTCCACGACGACTCCTATCATTTTTGGACTCATTGGGTAGGGATCGTTTGTAAAAGTAGCACATGGACCAATGAATACATTTTTTCCAATTGTAGTTAAAGGAGGGATATAAACAGAGCCTTCAATTCTTGTATTTCTCCTATTTTTACATTATAGTCTATGTGTACAAGTGAACCAATAGATACGTTATCACCTATCGACGTATTGTTACCAATGTAGCTAAAATGCCAGATCTTTACATTTTTTCCTACTTTTGCAGTTTCTGAAATAAAATTTATCAAGTTACTACTCTGCCCTTCCATATTTAGTCTTGTATAATTAGTGTTATACTATATCTACATTCAACTTATAATTCCGGCCTAATTTCTCATAATCCATTACAAATGCCATGGTTTCCCATTTTCTGTGATTTTGCTTGGAATTTTTTCTCGCCATTTTTGTAAAAATTCGATATCTTTATCTTTGTCACGAAGGTCATCTGGCAGCATAACGGGAATTTCTTCAATAATAGGATAGAATCTTGAACACTGTGAGCAAAAAAGTATTCCTTCACTTATCACTGTGTCATTAATAGTTGAATCATTAGTAGTATCAATTTCAAACAATTCTAATGGATAGTATTTATCTATAGGACATGCTAGGATGTCAAGCATTGATCGTCTCATTATTGGTTCTTGGCTGAAACATCTTATTATTATTTCATTTCAATTCCAGGTAAATTGGTGAACCTGTTTCACTTGAAAGAAGGGCTGCCTCAGCAACTTTTGTAACATTTGTAGCTTCTTGGGAAGTGACGACTGGTTGTTTCCTCTTACCTCCTACTACCTCAATAAAACTTTGTAATTCTAATACAAGTGGCTCTTGAAACTGTTGTCTCCTCGGAATAATGGTTGCGTCACCATGATCAATTCTTATCTCTTGGGTAATAAAATCGCCAGTTACAGTACCTTCCGTACAAACAGCAGAAAATGTTCTAACTTTCTTTGGTGTCACCCAATTTGATGCAATTATCGCAACCCTTTGGTCCTCAAACCCTAACATTATTGTAGCAAAGTCCTCAAACAAATGGAATTTTTTACCAGCTCTAGCAAAGACCATTTTTGGAAGCTTTCCAAATAGATACATTGCAGTATCGATGTCATGAACGGATGTATCATATATCACACCTACATCCTTAATGTGTAGCGGCATCCTATTTTCCCTATGAAACTCCATCATCAAAAGATCACCGTACTCTTGTTTCTCAATTATGCTCTTTAGATCCTGAACGGCAGGATTGAATCTTTCAACATATCCGCATGTTAAAATTACCTTGGCCTTATTCGACAATTCAATCATCTCTTCACATTCTTTAGATGAAAATGAAAGAGGTTTTTCGACAAATATATGACAACCATTTTTGATTGCCTCCGTAACTACTGACAAGTGAGTTTTAGTTGGTGTGCATACTAAGCAAGCGTCTAAACCTGTTGTATTGGAGAAGAGATCTTTTATTGATGAATAAAATTTAGTATCATATTTTTTTGCTATTTCTTTTGCACGGTCAATTGACACATCACAAACAGCTTCAAGGACTCCCATATTATGGAGAACTCTAACATGGTTCTTACCCCAACCGCCTACTCCGATCACACCAATTTTTAGTCCTAAGTTCTTATTTCTTACCAAGCGGGTGTTAGCCACCCCATAAATTTTTCTGATTTTCCAACCACGACCCTCTCATAATTTTCTCTAATACTTTTTGTCAGCATACCCTCCTTTCCATCTCCAACTACATTTCCATCAATCCTTGTAATTGCAATTATTTCAGCAGCAGTTCCAGTTAGAAATATCTCTTCAGCTAGATACAATTCTGTTCTAGAGATTGGGCGCTCTACAACTTCATATCCCAGCTCCTTTGCAATTATTATGGCAGTATTTCTTGTGATCCCATCTAATATAGAATCTGATAATTGCGGTGTGTGAAGTTTTCCGTCTCTAACGATAAAAAGATTTTCGCCAGATGCTTCACTAACACATCCACTCCTATCAAGTAGTATAGACTCATCATATCCATTTCTCCTGCATTCTTGAGTTGCTAGTACTGAATTAAGATAATTTCCAGAGGCCTTTGCCATTGGCGGCATAGAGTCGTCATCAATTCTCCTCCAGGAAGAAATACATACAGAGATGCCATCGCCACTAAAATATTTTGCAAAGGGAAATATTATGATGGTTGTATGTGTGGGAGAATTCTTTGTGACATTCAGATCAATTCCATGTAGACCAACAAAGGTTAAAGGCCTAATGTAACACGATTCCCTTATAGCGTTTTTTCGAATTAATTCTANCGTGGCATTACAAAGCTCATCAACCGAAAATTTTGTTGTAAAGGAGTAAACATTGGCTGATTTATGTAGTCTCTGCATATGATCCNTNAGCCTGAATATATACAAATTATCNTCAGATGAATATGCACGTATTCCTTCGAAGACGGCTGTACCGTAATGTAGGGCATGTACAAAAATGGGAACTTTGGCTTCCTCCCATTTCAGATACTGTCCATCGAACCAGACTAAGTCTACAGCCTTATCCTTCATAATGGCAAGTCAATAGTTGGATAATAAAAGTATTCAAATCTTGTGAATGAGGACTTCTACTTGAGCATACCCTCTATAGGCAACTTCATACCGAATATTTTGATAGTTTTGTCTATCGATTTGGCAAATTTTTCAACTATGTCCCAATTCTCCCTAATTATATGAACTACTGACTCTGGGACCATTTTTTGCCACGATTCTCTAGAAGATTTTTCTTTGTCTTGGTCTTTGTAATGATTACTGTAATTATTATGGTCCGAGCTATCCAAACCGCTTTTTAAATTTGTGTTTACTTCGGACTTACCTAGGTTCTTAAGAGCTTCTCTGTATAACAATTCCTTTACGTTTGATGAAGATATTTCTAGTCTTGTCGCCTTGATTGGATGAAGATTATAGAGCCGCAAGGCTATTCTTTCAGCCGTGTCACCTGTATAGGATATAAATCGATCCTCGCGAACATCGTGCAGAATTCCATCTCGCAATGACCATGAATATGGTGATAGTATTGGAGGAAGATATTTGATAAATGGAGAGACAAAATTGTAATCGGGCAAAATATCTATGCTATCATGACCATTAAACATGCTAAGTAGCATCTTCTTTCTTAATTCATAAGGAAATGGAAAAGTTCTTGTGTTTATTTCTATACCTTGTTTCAAAAAAACTACTGGGAAAACATAGACATGATAACATTCAGCTAGTTGAGAAATTATTTTTTCATGAGCCTTTGTTACTGGATTTAAATGGGCAAGATAAAGTGCTGCAATTTTTTCCAATTATCAAATAGTTGAGAAATGAGAACAAAAAGTAAGGAGAAAGCTCCCTATGCTTTCTTTACTTCAATTTCTATTGTAGAGACATTCCTTGTTCTGCCATCTTCTGCTTGTAATGTTTCTGATCCAATCCTGACATCACCTATTGCATATCCTGCATTTTCCATTCTCTTTAGAATTATTTGTGAAACATCGACTGCTCTTCCGATACTTAAACCTCTTGCTTTAATGGTTACTGATGGTTGATTTGCTAGTTGAATAAGTGTAGATGTCACATATGCCATCAGAGGTTTCTTACCTATGTATATAGAATCGCGTGGTCCATCTCTTTGTGGTTGTGTATTCTGTGTATTCTGTTGTACTTCAGACATAAAAAACCGTTAGTCTAAAGGATAATTTAAATCTAAAAGACGTTATCTGATTTAAAAAATATTAAAATTGTATTGGATCTAGTCTACAATTTCGGAAAAATATTTGTGCTCAAATACACATAATCACATTCGATACGTCTCAAACTCACATTTAATATCAGGTTTACACATATACTAGTAATCTATGAAGAAGGGGACAACAAATGAAAGTGATGAAGATGGTTTAACAGAATCGAATACAGATAAAGATTCTAGCACGCAAAATAAAGAATCCGTCAGCTGATATTCCCAAAACTGATGACAATACTGAATATATAAAAAAAGAAAAAACAGCTAGAAAATCAAATTCAGGTGTCAAGATTGAAGATTATGACTTGATTGTCAGTGGTGTAAAGGATGCTACCAATTCGTTCAAGGATGTCATACTTTCCATCAGCAAGAAAGCTCATGAAATCAAAGACAAGGCGGAAGAAACTTTTACAGTAGGAGCTAAGAGAGACGCACGAGATATCCAAGCTCTTGGCAGTCATGTAGAAAATATTACCAAAGGTTTTGAAGAAACTATGATAGAAATTTCAAAGAGGAATTACGATGATCAGAAAAAGCTCTTGAAAGGATACAANAAACTTCTTGGAGAACAAATTAATCTTATAAATGCGAGGATAGAACTCGTAAAGCGACTTAAATCAAGATAGTTTTGGATTAATAAAATTGGAGAATGTAGGTTATTTACATACAATAGAATATTGATTTGAAAATTTACTGTTAATTAGAAACAATACTGTCTGACCCGATCCTTTTAGTATTTGCAATCCTTTTAAATTAATCATATTATGTTACGCATTCTAGCTTAAGCATATTTAAGACCATATATATCATCAATACTAGAAAATAGATGGGATCATTATTCGATGAAATAAATCTGACCAGTATACTTATTGCATTGTCGATTCTTAGTGTTTTTTCAGTTATTCAGCTACTAGACCATCTTGAATATAACTCGGCGTTTGGTTTATTGCATGAAAATCTGATTATTCCCATCGCTTCAGATTCAGAATTTTTAACATATGATGATCTTATTACAGGTTTTAGCATGAAGTATCCATCTGACTGGGATAGATCCCAACACCTTGATAAATCGGTCACATTTGTTGCTCCAAGAGAAAGTAATTCAGAAATAAATCCGGCAGGCATTGCTGTAATGGTTAAAGATATAGGATCAAATACAACAATGGGTTCAATTACGCAGACCCAACTTAATACCCTGGAGAACCTATACCCCGACATTCAGGTATTGGAATCTATTGAAACTACTTTTCTAGGGAATCCTGCACATATGATTATTTTTACGGCNACGGACAATACACAAAATCTGCGAAAGGCAATGCAGNTNTGGTTTAAAGAAGATACCAAGGCCTATCTAATTACCTACAAATCAGATAACGATAATTTTTCAAAATATCTACCCACTATCGATAAAATGCTAAATTCATTNTATACGTACAAGAAGTAGCTAGTNTAGANGATATTTTATGGAATTATTAATATATTAAAGGATGATAAATGCAATTAGTAAAACGGAATTTTNATTGTATCTNCTTTCTACTCTTCTGGAATTTTTGAATTGGTCAANAGTTCCTCTATATTTTCTTCGCTAACACCTTTTTTAGCCAACTCTCTTTTCAGTTTCTTCTTGTCCTTTATCTTCTGAGGTACATTTCTTGTATATTGCGATATGTAGTCTATGAATTGGGGATCATCAATGGTAGCATTATTGAACACTGTACTTGAATTGATGGTTAACAATTCATAATCAGGATTTATTATGATGGAATTTGTTAGTTCAGTATGATTCAAATCAGCACCACTAAGATCAACACCTGTCAGTCGAGCTCCACCAAGGTTAGCTCCTGCCAGTCGAGCTCCACCAAGGTTAGTACCATGCAGCTTGGCACCGACCAAATGAGCGTCTCTTAGGTTAGCCCCCCAGAGACGAGTTCTAGCTAGATTAGCTCCCCAAAGACGGACATTAGTAAGATCAGCACCACTAAGATTGGTGCCGACTAGTCGAGCACCACTTAAATTGGCACCCATTAAATCAGCACCACTTAAATTGGCACCCATTAAATCAGCACTATCAAGGTCGCTCGTACTTAAATTGGCACCCATTAAATCCGCATCCCTCAAATCCGCATCCCTCAAATCCGCATCCCTCAAATCCGCATCCCTCAAATCCGCATCCCTCAAATCCGCATCCCTCAAA
>ARCol0yngRDRAFT_1000144_pt1 | contig 12702 bp, 7 predicted proteins | sample AraColrhizospDNA_FD_9197 | JGI IMG/M metagenome (IMG submission 9197) | reverse complement strand
GTGGCGACCTCGACTTCTCCCCACTTGTCATTGCGTCGTCTTTACGAGCCGGTGTCCAACGATGGCAAATCCGGAAGCGGCGAGACGCTGCTGCCAGGCGTGAGCCGTTCCGATGTCCGCGGCGTCTGCCAGTAGCCCGGCATCTGCTTCAGCGAGCGTCAACGCTGCGAACTCCTCTCGCCCCGGATATGCTTCAGCGACGAAGCACTCCTTCCGATGAAGGATTGGGGGATTGTCCGTCTGTGCGTAGTCGCGATGATGGGTGCGTAGTGTTCTGAGGTCTGCAACGAAGGTCTCACGGAGCGCCGGGTGCGGGTCGCCGTCAAAATTCGGATAGCACAAGTACGACACCTTTGGCTTGTCTCGACGCAACTTCACGACCGCTGCGCCTGGCACGTCGCCGAGCAAGGTGCGTGCGCACCCCTCATAGACACGGAGCAGCACGGGAAGCTCGGTGATCGATGAAACGTGCACGTACAGGGCATCTGGCAACAGCTTGCCGATCGCCGCCTTGGAGCATTCCTCCGATAGAGCTCGCTGCTGCCCGGCGCTGAACAAGAGTTCACGCCCGAGACGCGTTGCTGCTGCGTAGCTCCCAAAGAAATGTTTGATGTCGATCTGAAGATCCGTTGGCAAGACGCTGAACTTCGGCTGTCGACGCAGAGTCCCCAATGCGAGATAGACCAAAAGGTCGCGTTGCCGCGTTAAGGCTGTCTCCTCCCACGAACGAATATCGACGACGCGCGCCAGCAGTTTGATCGCCCGATTGAGAGATCCGATCCGCTCCTTGATTATGGGCTCGTCGGAGAGTTCCCCGCTCGCCGGGGGCCTGCCGTGTTCCGCCATGAACCTCAGTAGCGGTTCGAGGAGATCTCGATTCTGATCGAAAGCGACGGTTGGAGGGATCGCGGGTGCTGCGAAGCGACGCCGCTGGCTCGCACTCGCAAGATGCGCCTCTCGATCGGTTGGGTGGCGGAAGACGTAATAGACGCCCGGCGCGGCGGCGTCCGCTTGCGCTCCGAGGCTATCTTCGATCCAGCTCTGAAGCTCGTCCTGGGTGAAGAATTTTTGGAATGTCCCTTTCGCTGTGATGACACCGTCCGAGAACGGCACAGCCTGGCTGGTTTTAATGTCCCAATCTAGGCGCGCCGCAACCACCAGTGCAGTGGTCGAGAGACGCCACGCCTCGATCAGCGTTTCGCGTCGCTCGTCCGGATCCTCAATCACGTTTACGACGTAACCGAGGTTGACTACGTCTGCACCGGACTTCTGAGCGTGCGCCAGATGCACCGGGTCCCATCCGCTGGCCTCCACCCCCATTTCGCGAAGCGCCGCCACGTCTGTGCCACGGCCGCACCCAAAATCGAAGAAGCTTCGATCCGGTCGAATCACGCCGTCATCGAGGGCGAGGTTCACCGGTCGGGAAAGGCTGACGCGGTGTATTGCCGTCTGGCCGCGCGTCTCAAGCATTCTGTGAGTGATTCTGCCTGACTTCGCGCTCCTCGTATAAGCTCAGCCGTTCGCGACCCGCTCTTGACCTCTCCTGACACTCAGGAATGCTAAGTTTTTGTGGGGGTTCGTTCTGCATTCGCCCGGGTCAAGAATCGAGGCCACGGACGCCGCTATCGGTGCTATCATTACGTGTAATTACACGCGATGACGCTCCCCATTCCGGTGCAGCCATAACGTCATTACGTGTCGTAACACCGCACCGAATGGCGAGACCATCACGTCGACGTGCTACACCTGCGAAGGGCGGTCGCAGCGGAGTTCCGTACACGGTTTACTTGAGCGAGGACATGACGGCGGCGCTCAATGCGCTATCGTCGCAGCGCAAAGTCGACAAGTCGGAGCTCGTGAGAACCGCTATCCAGCGACTACTTGACGATATTGCGAACGGCCAGCTCGATTTGCCACTGGGGATCTGACGATGCGCCATCAGAAACGTCGTGCCGCTGAAACTGAGGGAGCCGCCGACTCCGAAACCCACCTTTCGTTTGCCGGCCATGAAACGTTCGTGTTTCGTTATGCCTGGCTGACGAAGGCGGTCGAGGCGGTCCAAACGGATCCGGAGATCTTTAGCCGTGAGGACGCGATCGTGCGCCTTGGTGTTGGCAAGAACATGGTCCGATCGATTCGTCACTGGGGGCTTGCGACGGGAGTGCTTCAGGAAGAACCGAAGAGCCGAGGAAGCGTTCTGAGTGTTTCAGAGTTGGGCCAGTTCTTGTTGGGCGAGCACGGGCTTGACCGGTACCTCGAAGATCAGGCGACGCTTTGGCTTTTTCATTGGCAACTGGTTTCCAATCGGACTCGATCCACGACGTGGCGTTGGGCCTTCTCCGCGCTTCCATCGAATGAGTTCACCCGAGCCGCTCTCCAGGACGCTCTGATCGACGCTGCCAAGCGTGCTGGTGACAAGTCGCCCTCGGAATCGTCGGTTCGCAGAGATGTCGAAGTCTTCGTTCGAACGTACGTAGCCTCGCGAGTCTCGTCCGGTGCCGTCCCGGAGGAATCGCTGGACTGTCCCTTGGTTGAACTGGAGCTTCTCGAAGAAGCCAACGGGCTCGTTCGTTTCGTTCGAGGCCCTAAAGACACGTTGTCGGACGAGGTCTTCGCATTCGCAGTCACCGATTTCTGGCAGTCTACGGCGTCAAACCGGGAGACATTGTCGTTCTCCGACCTGAGTTACGGGATGGGCGCTCCCGGTAGCGCATTCAAGCTCGATGAGAACAGTCTCGTTGAGCGCCTTGAGCGCCTTGAGCGCGTCACCGACGGCGCACTGGTTTATGCGGACACTGCAGGGCTGAAGCAGCTCTATCGCCATGCTGCTCGCACCCCTCTCTCTTACCTCCAGAAGCTGCGTCGACCGAGCGCCATGCCGGCACTCGTTGGAGTCTGACGATGTATCTTCGAGACCTCGTAGCCGTCGCTCCGCGTTACGCCCGAGCGATCAATCTGGAGCGCGATGCCGCCACTGACGCAGCCGTTAACGGCTATGTGGTGACGCAGACAGCCGATCTGTTCTTGCGGCGTCTGGCCGCCGCGTTTGGCGACGCAGGTCGCCATCGTGCATGGACTCTCACTGGGCCATATGGCACCGGCAAATCGGCGTTCCTCCTTTACCTTTCTGCGTTGCTAGGTCCTAGCGCCGCACGTGGCCGAGTCGCTCGGAATATTCTCAAGGAACAGCATCCTGACACTGCCCAATCGCTGAACAACGCGCGCGCGCTAACGCGCGAGGGCTTTGCACCGATCCTCGTTTCAGGTTCGCCTGGCTCCATCCTTCGTGCTATTGCGGTCACGGCCGCGCGCGATCTCAGGAGCCTTTACAGCGTCGGACGCCCGTCAGTCGCCTACCGCCGTCTCGAAGGATTCACAAAACCAGGCGCGGAGATTTCACCGCGGCAACTTGTCTCGACGCTCGAAGAAATCACTACTTCGTTGCGCGAGTCCGGCAAAGCGCGTGGCGTTCTGTTGGTCATCGACGAACTCGGGAAATTCCTCGAGCATGCCGTCCAAGGCCGTGGCGCCGAGGATTTGTTTGTCCTCCAGGAACTTGCCGAGGCGACGGCGAAGTCTAAGGAGCCCACGCTCCTGTTGGTCACAGTTCTCCACCAGGCGTTTGAGAACTATGCGTCAGCGCTGCGTCCGCGCGATCGTCAAGAATGGGAAAAAATCCAGGGGCGTTTCGAGGATTTCGCATTTCAGGAACCGGCCGATCAAATCCTCGAACTGATTGCGCGCGCGATTCAACATGCGCGTGTCCCCGAAGTGAAGGCGTTGCGTCTGGAAGCGAGACGCCGTGCCGACAGGGCATTTGCCTTGGACTTAGCTCCACACGGCTTCAGTAAGAAACAGTTCGTGGACGCTATGGAAGCTTGCGCCCCGCTGCATCCTCTTGTCGTTCTCTGCCTGGCTCGACTCTGTCGCAAGTTCGGTCAGAATCAACGGTCCCTGTTTTCGTTTCTCACATCGCGCGAACCCCATGGTTTGGGAACGTTCCTTGACCGGCCCGCTGCCACTACGGCGTCGGCGTGCTTTCGCCTTGCGGAGTTGCACGATTACGTCGCCGAAGCGTTCGGCAGTGCGCTTTCGGTGGGTGAGGCGGCTGGGCGTTGGGCTGAGGCGCAAGCAGCACTCGATCGCGCCCGCGGCCTTTCGCCGAAGGCTCTCAGACTGCTGAAGACAATTGCGCTGTTGTCTGCAGTCGGAACAGACGGAAAGCTGAAGGCGTCGCCGTCGGTCCTGCATTTTGCTGAATCCGACACTGCATCCGAGTCGAAGCAGCCTCTCGATACGCTCCTCTCCGAATCGATCGCCGTTGAGCGCAAGCACAGTGGCACGATTGCACTGTGGGAAGGCAGCGACGTTGATATCGATGAACGCATCCGTGAAGCCGCGCGTCGAGTGCCAACCGCAGGCAACCTGGCGAGGCGTGCCAATGAGCACTGGGCACCGCGGCCATTGGTTGCGAAAAAGCACTCCTACCACTCGGGAACGCTCCGGTATTTCAAAGCGATCTTCGCAGACGTAACGAACGTTAAGACTGCCGCTGAATCCATCACCGAAGCGGACGGGGTCGTATTGTTTGCGCTGCCGATGGACGCCATCGAACGCGAAGAGTTGATGGCTCTCGCGCGCTCATCGGAGATTCGCGAGCGGCGCGATGTAATTGTTGGCATCCCGGACGATCCTTCTCCGCTCGTCGATGCGATTCGAGAGCTCGAGCTGTTGCGTTGGGCCCAATCTCACACGCCTGAACTGCAAAGTGACGCTGTTGCGCGCAGAGAGCTGCGGTCGAGAACCACAGTCGCTGAATCCCGCATAGCGACCGAAGCCCGGCGACTGTTCTCGCCGGATGAGCATTCAAAGAGCCTTACGAAGTGGTTTCACTGCGGCCTGGAACACCCGATATCGTCCGGGCGAGCCCTGGCCGAGTTCTTGTCGAGCGTATGCGACGCCATTTATCCACACACGCCGGTACTGAAGAACGAGTTGATCAACAGGCGAACCTTGTCGTCGGCAGCTGCTGCAGCGCGGCGCACACTGGTCGAGGCGATGATCAATCGTTCCCACTTGCCGGGCCTCGGATTCCAGGGCACTCCGCCAGAAGTCAGTGTCTACGCCTCCGTGCTCGCCCAAACCGGAATCCATCGTGACAGCGGCAGTGGCTGGGAGTTTGGCCCACCGACGGTCGGCGCCGGGCTCCTTCAGGTGTGGCATCGAACGATCGAGTTTTTGGATAGCTGCGAACTCGATCGCCGGCCCATTACCGATCTGTTCGACGCCCTTCAGAGGCCTCCGTATGGCATGAAGATGGGCGTAATTCCCGTGCTGTTCTGTGCGACGTTGCAGGCACACGACAGCGAGGTGGCCCTCTACGAAGAAGGTGGCTTCTTACCCGAAATCACCGTTGAAGCCTTTGAGCGGCTTCTGCGATCTCCTGAGCGATTCTCCGTACGTCGCTATCGAATCGACGGAATTAGGCGCGAAGTGTTCCGCGAGCTCGCGCAAGTCCTCGGTTCGACGCCCGACCCACGATATAACCTCGTCGCGATTGTGCGACCACTGTACAGGTTCTGGAACAAGCTTCCGGCGTATTCCCAAAAGACAAACGCCGTGTCGAAGACGGCGGTTGCGGTGCGTGACGCCCTGACCGCGGCTAAGGAACCCGATCGGCTTCTGTTTGACATGTTGCCAAGGGCCTGCGGGTTAGAACCGATACCTGCTGGCGACGCCAATGACGCCAAGCTGCGCGATTTCATTCAGACCCTGCGACGGACGCTAATTGAACTTCAGCGAGCGTACGACGATCTGCTTGCGGATGTCCGGGCGCAAGTGTTCAAGGCTTTTGGGGCTTCAGACGATGCGCGGCAAGAGCTTCAAGAGCGGGCGGGAGCGCTATTGCCGCACTGCATTGAGGGACGATTGAAGGCGTTTGTCCACCAATTGCAGGATACGGGCTTGAACGATCACGCTAGCATTGAAGCCATTGGATCGCTTCTTGTTGGGAAGCCTCCGAAGGCTTGGACGGACGTTGACCGAGCCCGTTTTGAGATCGTTCTAGCCGAACTGACGCGCGCATTTCGCCACCTCGAAGCTCTCGTATTCGAAGAACTGAGGCGTACAAGAACTGGCTCTCGGCCGATCCAATTGTTCCGCATTGGTGTTTCCGATCGGCACTCACGTGAATACGAATCAGTTGTCAGCGTCGATGCCAGAGACGAGGGGACGCTAGGTGAGGCCGTCGTTGGCCTCACGCGCAGCTTGGAGGTGACAGGCCTTGCGCAACGTCCCCAGCTGGCACTGGCTGCGCTAGCGATTCTGTCGCGCCAGTTCCTGGCCGATCTGGAGGAATCGAAAGACAAGTCTAAGGACGGTCACCGAACCGAGGTGCAGCATGGCCGCTAGCCCGCGTCACATTTTGGGAGTTTCGGGAGGCAAAGACAGTGCTGCACTGGCGCTCTATATGCGCGACCGCGTTCCAACGATGGAGTATGTCTTCTGCGATACGCAGCAGGAGTTGAAGGAGACCTACGAGTATCTGGACAAGCTCGAAGCCGTTCTGGGTAAGCCGATCGCTCGTCTAAATGCCGAACGGGGCTTCGATCATTGGCTGGAGATGTACCGAAATTACCTGCCATCTTCACGCATGCGCTGGTGCACTCGCATGCTAAAGATCAAGCCTTTCGAAGCCTTTGTTGGCGAAGATCCAGTCCTCAGCTACATCGGCATCCGCGCCGACGAAGACCGCGACGGTTACATCTCATCAAAGCCGAACATCACACCGGTCTACCCATTCAAAGAGGACGGAATTCGCGAGGCTGACGTGTTCCGGATCCTGGAGGACGCTGGCGTCGGTTTACCGAGCTATTACGAGTGGCGCACAAGGTCTGGTTGCTACTTCTGTTTCTTCCAACGAAAGGCGGAGTGGGTCGGCCTCAAGGAGCGTCATCCAGAGCTTTTCGAGAAGGCAATGCAGTACGAAAAAGTGGACCCTGTCACCGGCGTTCGCTATACCTGGAATCAGAGTGAGAGCCTCGAAGAGTTGTCGCATCCAGACCGTGTCGCAGAAATCAAGGCGCGACACGAAAAGGCGGCGGCCGACAATAAATCACGAGCGGTGCCTGGCCAGCGTCTTGTCCAAATTTTTGCGGCCGCACTCGACGATGATGACGATGAGACGCCGTGCACGATTTGCAACTTGTGACCCGACCAACAGGGCATTCACGCCGCGTACCTGACGACCAACCGTCAATAACAGGCGACCCAACAAGTTGCTTCGGGTTGGCCTTTTTGCGTCACCTTCTGTGATCTGTGTTTAAGGTCTCTGCTCGAACCGTCCTCGAGCTTGGTGCCGAGCTTATCAGCTCGGACATCATTGCCTTTTACGAGCTAGCCAAGAACGCCTTTGATGCGGGCTCACGGTCTGGAGCTGAGATTCGGTTCCAAGTTGTTCTCCGCCGAAACAGCTACCTGCGACTCCGTGCTCAGATCGATGAGGTTGTATCGAAGCATGAAGGCCAGACTGGCGAGCCGAGCACGTTGGCCGAGGTTCGCGCGCGAATCGCCGACCAACTGGATGCCTCCGCGGCCGCGGACGTCGTAAAGGGCTTCCTGGCCGACATTTCTAAAGCGCCCCTTGCGCAGCTCGGTGTCGCTCTCGACGCGGCATATAGGCGCTGGAACACCGTTGAGGTATCCGACGTTGGTTCTGGAATGTCTCTGAAGGACTTGCGGGACAACTACCTCGTTATTGGTACACCCTCCAGAAAGCGCGCAATCGAGTCCGCAGTCAACACCGGAAAAGCGAAGTCGCCATTCCTGGGCGAGAAGGGTATCGGGCGTCTCTCAGCGATGAGACTGGGAGATCGGCTGCGCGTTGAAAGCGCTAAGGCAGACGACACGACGATCAACGTCATCGACATCGACTGGCGCCGTTTCGAAGATCTAGACGCCATGATCGAGGACATCGATATCGTACCGGAACGGGGTCCCAGAAAGCCGACGCCGACTTGGTCCGGGACTCGGCTGACGATTGGAGATCTTCGGGAGGACTGGACCGAGGCTCGATTAAGGCAGTTTGCAGAATACGACTTCGCTCGTCTGCTTGATCCATTCGTCGATGCTAAAACTCGACCCCGGATCGCGTTGTTCTGGAATGGCAACCGGATCGCGATTCCTTTCATGGATCGGGCACTTCTTGAACATGCCCACGCCAGTTTCAAGGGCACGTACGAAATCGAGAAAGGCCAGCCAGTCCTCCGCTGCACCCTCAAGGCGTTCAATCTCGGGTTCCCACACCCCTTGGAGAGCGACCAAATCACCTTGACGATTGACGACTTGCGCGGCGTCGTGATCGGCACGACTCAGGACCTCCCGGAGACCGCGCTGATCAGTGTGGGCGCGTTCGAGTTCGAGGCTTTCTGGTACAACCGACGATTACTCGGCAAGATCGATTCGATCGGAGATCAACGGACCGTTCGAGAGCTCCAGAAGAAATGGTCGGGGATCCTGCTGTTTCGCGATCGATTTAGAGTCTTTCCGTACGGCGATGACGAGGACGACTGGTTGGGTCTGGATCGGAAGGCTCTTGGCCGTCCCGGATACACGCTAAACAAGGCACAGTTTGTCGGTCACGTGAATATTTCGCGAACCGCGAATCCCTTGCTGATCGACCAAACGAATCGCGAAGGCCTCAGAGTCAACGCTGAACAAGAAGCGTTCGTCACGATTCTCCAGCATGTAATCCAAGGGCTTCTATGGGACTTTCTCAGGGACGTCGAGAAGAAGTATCGCTCGCAGCCGGTGGAACTGCCCGACGCAAGAGCTGAGGTCAATGCTCTTGAGCGGCGCGCGAGGAATGCCCTAAATCGCATTCGGAAGGTTGTTCCCGAGAACAACAGCGAGCTAGTCGACGAGATCCAGGAGGCGTTCTTGGAATTCCAAGATCTTGCCGACAGAGCCCAGCGACGCATCAGCGAAATCGAAGAAGAAAGCCGACAGATGGTTCATATGGCCGGCGTTGGGCTAATGGTCGAGGTCGTCGCCCACGAATTGGCGCGGTCATCAGAGAACGCACTGAAGGCGTTGGAAGGAATGCGCACGACCGAGCTTCCGGCCAACCTCCGGGCGCGTTTGGACACCCTCCGGGCAGAAATGAAGAGCGTCAACAAGCGGCTCCGAGTACTAGATCCGCTGAGCGTTTCTGGCCGTCAGCGGTCTGAGATTTTCGACCTGCGAGAACTTATTGAAGAACTGCGCGATGGCCACGAGGCACAGTTTCGGCGCCACAACATTCAGTTCAACATCAGCGGATCCAGGGGCGCTGTCCGCGTTCGAGCTGTCAAGGGCATGGTCGTTCAAATCCTCGAGAACATGATTTCCAATTCAGTGTATTGGATGCAACTTCGCGCGAACCGCGAGAGCAAATATGTTCCGTCGATCACGGTGCGGCTGGAGAAGGATCCTGCTGTGATCCGGTTCTCTGATAACGGCCCTGGCATCGCCGCTGAGAACCGAGACAAAGTGTTTCGACCGTTCTGGTCCTTGAAGGACAAAGCAAAGAGACGGGGGCTGGGTCTTTTTATCGCGCGCGAGAATGCGACCTATCTCGGTGCGGAGCTAACGCTCTCGGACACACCAGATGCGAACACCGGCCGACTTCATGAGTTCCGGTTGGAGTTTCCAGATGGGGCGTCGGTGTAATGTCGCTGAACGAACTTCTTGTCGCCAAGGGCCTCGCGTCGGCGCTGATAGTCGACGACGCCTACGATCAGGTACCCCGCGCGGAAGACCTGGCGGCTGACGACGATGCGTGGGCAAACTTCTTCGCAGACCTAGGTGATGATTCAAAGCATTTGGCTGACGCGTTTCCAGGTTTCAGCGCTGACCCTTCTGAATTGCGGCGGTCCGACGAGTTTGTTGCGGTCGTTTGGAGCCTGAAGGCTGCACTGCGGCCTGAATTGTGGGACGGCCTGTTCGACCGCTATCTGCGTACGTCCCAAGGTGATCGAGAGTACCTCGAGCGGTTGGAGGCCGCGCTTCGGGGATTCGGCGTCGATATCGTCCGCGCCGGACGCGGAACAGTCCCGGAGCAAGGCAAGACGGCACCAATCATCTTCGCCGACTTGTTTCTTGGCTCCGCTCAGAGTGAGCAGGACATCGAAACGTCGATAGGGAGGTTGCGCGCATTGATCGGTGGACGCGAAAAGCGCCCCCCGCTGGTAGTTCTGATGTCACGCAGCGCGCGCCTTGCTGAGAAGAAGAAGTACTTCAGAGACAGTGTGCCATTGCTCTCAGCGCTGTTTCGCGTGCACACGAAGCAAAGCCTGCTCGAAGGAGCGACCCTGCGACAAACGCTCGAGAGGCTTGCAAGGCACTACGACGATGCGATCAGGCTGGCAGCGTTTATCCAGTCATGGGACGTAGGGCTCGAATCTGCAAAGAACCGTTTCTTGTCAACGATTCGTCGACTTGACCTCGCTGACTATGGCCAAATACGACGCTTATTGTTGGACTTCGAAGACCAACCCATCGGAAGCTATCTCTTGGATGTGTTTGATCGCGTGCTCCAGCACCAAATCGAGGCAGACCCAGACACAATTGCAGCAGCCGAGGCGCTGAATCTTGTGGACGCCAATCGTTACCCCCCGCCGTATATCGCGGGCACACCGGACCTCCAGGATTTGGTCTACCAGTGTATTTACCAGAATCCGCAACGCCTCGTCGTGAAGTCAGCGGAGGGCGGTGCGCCCGTGTCCTTCGGCGACATATTGATCAAGCGCGCTGCCCCGCTAGGGGCGGGCGCGGCGCAGGCTGAGGAGGTACTCGTCGTCTTGACACCGGCATGCGACTTGGCGCGTGCGGGCGCAAAACGAGTGCTTCTTATGAGCGGCACTTGCGAGGACCTGTCACCGAAGACATGGAGCTACAAAAGTAGCGCGGTGAGGACGCCAATTCTGAAGTTTCCAGACGGTCGTCGTGTGTGGGTGCGATGGAACCTCAAAGACCTGCGAGCGATGCCGCTGGATGAGCTGACTACCGCTCTTGGTGCACAGGGGGAGCTGAGTGTCGGCTTAAGGCTGCGCGACGGTCAAGCGCTAGAGCTTCAGCAGCGGCTACTCTCTGATTTGGGACGCGTGGGTTTGGTTGCTCCGATGCCCGCTACGTTTCCGGTGGCAGTGGAAATGTACTTCGTTGCTGGCGATGACACATTGACGCGCCTACCATTGACAGTCGTCAATACCGAAGGCGGCGTCTGCTACATGGGTCGCGATGCAGCATCAAACTCAGTCACGAAATTGGTCCTGAGCGAGAGCGCATGCCAAGACGTGTTTGACGCCACTTCACAGATCGATATCAACGCAGTGCATGCCTCCGCGCGGCCAGCGATGCAACGTTTACGTGACTCCGTGACATTTGCCACTCTGCTAGAAACGGGCATCGACGTCCCGCCTCCTTCCAAGACCGGCTGGTCGGTACTCCAAACCGGCCTCGCAAACGAACAGGGTGAAATCTCGCAGGTGAGCGTCGGGCTGGTGCGTCGGAATCCAGAATCACTTGACGTGATTACGCAGATGCGGACCGGCGGCTTGCTGATCGTCGTCAAGGACCTTCAGCCAGAAACAGCCGCGGCCATGGCTGCAAATGCCGGAGCGCTGACGCCTGACTAGGCAGTGCGTCAACGCTCCGATCGGTCTGTTTAGTTCGCAGACTTACGCCAGTGCTGGACCAGCGTGCGAAGTTCGAGGCCCCAGTTAGTACGCAGCTCGTCGAAGATGCTCGTATCCTCGAACTGACCCTCGGCGCGCGCATACCCAGCGATAAGCAAGTCGATACCGATGCGCGTGATGTGCGCCAACTCTTTCGCCTGCGGGTCTTCACCCTGGGATTCTGCCGTGAGCAGCCTCGCATACACCTCCGTATAGAACGGGTGCTGCATGTTCAGCTTCACGATCGTCGTGGAACCGAGATGTGAGACTTCGATCAGTTCACGTCCAGGCCAGGTGTCCGGAACGACGCTGTAGGGCTGCGACACGAGCTGCGCCTTGACGCGCTGTTTCTTCTGCTCGCGCAGCTCCTCGGGAACGCCCTTCACGATCGACTGGGCGGCTTCCTCGACCTTCTGTTCGATGACCTCGGGCGGCGTGTCCTTGCCCGCCTTCGGTTTTCGAGAGGTCTTCTGGGTCTCCGCGACAATCTTCTCCGTCTCCGCGTGGACACCCTGATCCTGGAGTGTCTGCTTCTCGAAGTCCTCGGCGTCTCGACGGATTTCATCACGCAGCGTGTTGATGGACTTGAAGATCACGTCCTTGAGCCGGTCCCGCAGCCCTTCAATCGGCTCGGCCCCCTTCTTCACGTTACGAACGTGGAAGCACTCGTCGAGGTCGGGTCGGAACTCGATCTCCTTCCCGATGAAACGATCGAGTTGGCGCCCCTCTTGCGAGGGCATCACTCCCCGAAGTCCGTCGAAGAAAATCTCCCGACCGGCTCGAAGGATCGAAAGCGGCTCGTTCTCATGAACGCGACGTTCCTTGGCGAAGTCCGTCCGCCCATCACCGGGAAGGCGGCGACGCCAATCCTTCGGAAGCAGAGTCAGCGTGACTCGAACCGTAGACGTCCGGCTTGGGTCCGACGGAAGCGGGAACTCGATCGCTTCACTGACACGGATGACGGCGACCGGATCGATCTCCTTGCCCT
>ARCol0yngRDRAFT_1000143_pt1 | contig 12749 bp, 10 predicted proteins | sample AraColrhizospDNA_FD_9197 | JGI IMG/M metagenome (IMG submission 9197) | reverse complement strand
TTACTGCAGCATATATTTACAATGCACCAAAAGGTCAGAATGGAGATGTAGTAGTTACATTGTTTAAGGCCGATAATCCGACTGGCCAAATATCTGGCAGTATGGCCAATGGAACTATCACCCCTTCCAAGTTGGAAGGACAGATGCAAGGAGCCCTTTTTCGGGACTTTATCAAGGCCTTGGAAATTGGTGAAACTTACGTGAATATTCATACCGAGAAAAATCCCAATGGAGAAATACGAGGACAGATTAACACTGTAAAATAGAGTAAAAAAGATTTGTTAATCAGGCCAACCCATATTTTGAGGACGTCAAAAGTCAACCGATTGGAAGGAAGTCCCATGAATCATGATATTATATGTTGTAAGTGAACGTGCTCGGAATTTTGTGAATCATATTTGACACAAATTAAAACCCAATTGTTTTTGTAATAATCGATTCATAACTCGGTCCCAAGGGATTGTGAATTGTTTTTGACATAAATTTTGCGCCGAAAGGTCCATAATAATGATAAAAATGCTCAATAGATGTCACAACCTTAAATAATTTTATATTATTAAAACGAATAACCATTATGAATAAAGAAAATAATAATACAATTCTAGTGACCGGTTCAACCGGAACTGTTGGCAGCGAGGTCGTAAAGCAGCTTGCATCTTCCGGTCATAGGATAAAGGCAGCTATTCACACACAAAATAAAGCTGATAAATTCAAAGATAATAATGCAATTGATATCGTTAATATTGATTATAATAAACCAGAAACAGTTGCTGATGCACTCAACAACGTAGATAAACTATTCTTAGTTACTCTCCCTTCACCCAATATGACTGATATCTCTTCTAATTTGGTAAAGGAGGCTAAGAAAAATGAAATAAAACATATAGTAAAGCTATCTGTATTAGGAGCAGATGCTGAACCAGAAACTATCCTTGGACAAGTACACAGACAAGAAGAAAAAATCATCGAAGAGTCCGGACTGCCATATAGCTTTTTGCGGCCAGGTGCATTTATGCAAAACTTTGTAACTTTCTTTGGTAAATCAATAAGAGAACAAAATGCATTTTATCTTCCAACAGAAGAGGGAAAAGTTAGTTTAGTAGATGTAAGAGATATTGCATCCGCGGCTGTTGTTATTTTATCTGGAAATCATAGTCAATATGAGAATAAGNCGTATGGCATTACCGGACAAGAGGCATTATCTTACGGTCAGGCAGCTGAAATCCTTTCCAAGGAACTCAGTAGAAAAATATCATTCGTAAATATATCGGAAGAATCTGCCCGCAAAGGGATGAAGGAGATGGGGATGACGGATTGGTTAATTGATGCACTATTGGAATTATATGGCATCATTAGAGCTGGCCATGCCGCACAAATAACCAGCTCGATNGAAGATATTACTGGACGAAAGCCAATAGTATTTTCACAGTTTGTAAAAGACTATAGCAAAGCTCTTTCGTAAGAGATATGCATGCCTTCAATCTCAACCGGTGGAAAGTTACGTGAGAAAAATAATCGTTTTATCAATGATTACATTAGACGGAGTAATGCAAGCACCTGGTGGACCTAAGGAAGATACATCAAGAGGTTTCAAATATGGCGGTTGGGTTTCANNTTATTTTGACGAAGTTTTTGGTAAGGTCTTGGAAAAACAGCTGAAACCTGCAGACCTTCTTTTGGGCAGAAAAACTTTTGAGATTTTTGCNAACTANTGGCCAGAGCATGAAAATTATTGGCCAGGTATCAATGAAGTTACAAAATACGTNATGTCCAGAACCATGAAAAAGTCAGATTGGAAAAATTCNGTATTCCTNAAAAGCTTGGCAGATATCNAAAAGCTCAAAAATTCAAAAGGTTCTGACATTCAAATTCACGGCAGTGGTGAGCTCATTCAGCTATTACTAAAGAATGATTTAGTGGACGAACTCTGGCTTAAAATTTACCCGTTGACTCTTGGTAAAGGAAAAAAGTTGTTTGACAATGGCACGCTTCCGGCAGCTTTTACATTAAAAGAGAGTTCGGTTACACCAAGTGGAGTGATTATTGCCAATTACAAGCGAGCTGGAAAAGTCAAGACAGGAACTGTTGGAGCTTAAAGCGACTAACCTATGTAATTCCCTGGTCTCACATACTCAGCAAAAATTCTTGATATGGTAATAGTCACTAGAGCAGTAACATGTTAGTAATGAACTATTAAAGCGTGGGTCGGAGTGCGGTGGTTCTAGTAATACTAGCAATTCAATAAATGGAGTCATTGTATTAGTAGATTTAGTTAGCTTTAAAGATTTCTATTGTATATTTCAATTCGTAGGTAGAACAATAATTGAAATAATTATAGTCTATCCTCTTGGCAATTGCATTTACCTTACCATCTTAGGAATCTAAGCATCTTATCGACAAATCACATTCTATCTAACATATTTGTTGCTCTATTATTCGGCGTTAATTTGTCAAACTCCAGTTCTTCTTGTTTTGAGGCAGTGTAAGGGAGCGAATAATTTTCTAAATTATTTTCTAATTCCAAAGACAATTTCTAGTCCTCTCGTCTTGGAATTTTCATATGTAAATGATTCATTTGCGGTTATAGGAAAGCTAGACAATTGTCCATACTTGCATGCAGGACACATGCTGTTTGCTCCCAACACTTGATTGATATGTAATTTACCTAGACATGTTGCTGTCCAGAAACAATGGTCACATAAAAGAAATATACTTTGACTAGTGTTAAGAGTAATTTGATTTGTTAAAGTTTGATTTGTTGTCATTATTTAATGTGTAATTCGTCTGTATATGTAGCTTTCTATTATTACCAAAAATTGGTACTCCTTAGACTTATCAAAATCTATTAATTGTAAATCACGTCACTAAGAAAATAACTTACAAATTAAACCAATAATTTGATATTAATTAGCCGAGCTATCTTCAATCGCTTTTGCATAACGTTCCATCTTGGCGATATTTGACTCTGATTTACTATTTCTATAAGCAAACCAAAGTTTGTGTAGCGCATTCATACCCTGTCCAAATGTATAACCTGACGGACAGATTAGGAGCTTTCGTTCATTGTACGTATATGCGTCAAGATATCCGAACCTTTTTGACCACAGAGTCTTTGCCTGTCCACGAGGTCTGTATTTCCTTTGTTTCGTTTGCCCCTTTACCCATTTCCATTGCTGATTACGACATATTCCTACGATGCCGTCTTTTCTAGTGTATTTTTTTTTGAATTTGTACAATCTTAGTTTCAATTACCTTGTCTAACTTCAATTTCTCAATTGCGATTTATATTTTCTATTTTAGATATATAAGATGCTGACCTATGATTCTACATTTAAGTATGCAACATTTTAGAATCTATGGGGCTTTCTGGAATAAAGTTTCCTATCCTTCCCTAACTAAAAGTAAAAGGTTTCGGTAATTCAATTCAAGTTACTAATCATGATTTTTAATTTCTATGTAACATCCAATTGGATTATCTATGTCAGGAATCATTGACGTACAATCTAATGATATTATATACCAAAAAACTGCCTAAGGCAAGATTTTGTACTCCAAAAGAGATTTTTACTAAAGTTAAGAATCGAGAATACCTTTAATAGATTTCGGGGGTAGTATGATTCATCCAACAGTCAAAGCATACTTCAAATTCTAACTGATAAACCTCAATTTTATTTTTATTACATATTTGGCACAATTTTTCCATTTAGGAACGTAGAATTCTTAGATATAATAGTATTTCATTTTATTGATGAGATGCTTTCAAGATGCATTTCACTATATTGGTAAAATCTTGAAATAAATACAATTAATGACACAGTTGATACTTTACTTAATACTATTTCTGTTAGTTTATTGCTTTATTATGATTTTTGTCCAGAACCAACAAATAGTATTGTTTAGAGCAAGTGGGGAGCCAACATAACTGTATTTAATTTCATTTGTTTTAACAAATTTCACAGAAGTGAATACGCTACATTATGTAGGGCATTACAGTGTGCTATTCTTAGTTACTTGAAACAAAATGGTTATCCTATCAGGGATTGCCATGTTAAACATATGGAACTGATTCTTGTCAAATTCGTGAGAGGTCTATCTGAAAATGCAACTCGGTGCTAAGGATTCTAGACTGGATACTTTATCAGGCTTGCGTTATTCAAAATTAAATTTTTAGTCACCATAGGAAATTTGATTTTTGGCTATGGCTAGTATAAATAACTTGTTATTCATAAAAATAGTATGAGTACTAAAGGTAAGAGTAAGGGCAGCAAAGGAATGAGCAAGAGTAAGGGCAGCAAAGGAATGAGCAAGAGTAAGGGCAGCAAAGGAATGAGCAAGAGTAAGGGCAGCAAAGGAATGAGCAAGAGTACTAAGACAAGGGAAAAGAGTGAGCAAGGTTCAGGAATATTAAAAGGAGGCGCCGAACTTGGAGTGGAAAAGGGTGGCCGTACTCTGGGTAAATTAGAGGCAGGTGCTGAAGTAGGGATCAAAGACGACGACCAAGGTTCAGGCAAAATAAGTGCAGGTGCTAACTTGGGGTTGGAAACTGATTCTTTAGATGACATAAAGAAAGCAGCGGACGATACTTTTGATAATATAAAGTCAGGATTCAAGGCTGCTGGAAAAAAACTTTCGCAACTCTATGATAAGTAGAGAATCACGATTAGTCGTTATGTATAGCCAGTCATTCCTTCAATTATAATCTGATAAGGAAAGATAAGACTAAGGTGAAATGAAGAGGATAATGACATTGAAAACGATTATCTCCTATAATAAAAAGGACATAAAAACTGAAGGTTCGCTTGAAGATCTAGGAAATGGCTACAATACGTGGATAGACCTTGTATCTCCTGAACATGAGGAATTTCTCAGTCTGGCTAATAAATTCAAATTAAATAAAGAGGCTGTGGACACATACTTGAATAATTCCAAGAATCCAGAAATTCGTATGTTAGATAACCATACTTTCACCATAATGTCAGAGTTGAAAAACAAAGATCCAGAAACTCTTGTCATTGAACCCATATACTTCTTTTTAGGAAGACACTGGCTGATTACTATACACTCGGAGGATCTCAACCTTAAAGAACCAGTAGAAAGACTATTGAAGGTAAAGAATGAGAAAATTAAAGAATCTCAAATTGATGCATTATATTACAATATATTGGCTGAAATTATTACCAAATATGAGCAGCTATTGACTGCGTTAGAATTGTCAGTAAATGAGTACCAAAGGCAATCATTTGTCAGACCATTGCCATCACTACTTGAACGGATTGAGATATTATCTAGAGAAACAATAATTCTGAGAAGACACTTTTGGCGTGTTAGAAACGTGATAAACTTTCTAGTTCATAATGAACAAGACAAGGAAGAAATCAAATACATAGAAATGGTGAATGATGAAATTTCTCAGTTAATTGATTTTGTCGAGTCATTTGAAGATACCATTAATTCGATTCGAGAGTTGTATGTTGCAAAAGTATCACTCCAAATTAATGATACCATGCGAATTCTGACTATTTTTACAGTGATATTACTTCCTCTGACACTTATAGCGGGTATATATGGGATGAATGGTGTCGGCCTTCAACATCTTGAAACTTTACCAATTGGATTTTTTGCAGTACTTGCTATAATGGTTGTTATTGCTATCGGATTGCTGCTCTTCTTTATTAAAAAGCAATGGTTGTTGGCAAAAGTGAGTAACGAGGGAGGAGGTTCGCACTATGAAAAAATACGCGAACAGAAAAACCACGATTTTAAATATTAAATCCTATCAATTATAGAACTAGGAATTGATATTTTTCTACCCACCACACTAACAATTTCACTCCATACCACAGTTTTAGGATTGGTCGTTTGTGAATCATATTTGACACAAATTTTAGTTCCATTGAGAAGAGACATAAAGTTTTTTATTCTTTAATATCAGATCTCTTAATCTTCTTCATTTAGATGATTCATGTTACTGATTTTTAGTGTGTAAATATCACACATTTGTAAATGATATAAGAATGAGCGGGTATAATAATTTCACTTGACAGAAGAACCTGCAGAAATCTTCGTTTCAACTCTTGAAGAGCTGAAGAAAAAAGGTTGCATGTCCTTTAATGTTAATGGCTACGATCTTGTAGTCTTCTATCATGAAGGACACGTGTATGCATTAGATAACCGTTGTCCTCATATGGGGTTTCCTCTGAGCCGTGGCACTACTAAAGATGGTATACTGACTTGTGACTGGCACCACGCCAGATTCGATCTGAAAAGTGGCGGTACGTTTGATTTGTGGGCTGGTGACGTGCCGTCTTTTCCAACACAATTTCGGGATGGGAAGGTTTGGGTCAAGATTGGACAGCGTAAGGACATACGGGAATTGCATAAAAAGAGGTTGCTAGAAGGCATGGAACAGAATAATGGTTTGTTGATTGCCAAATCAGTCATAGCATTATTGTCTTCGGGGACAGAACCGGCAGAGCTCATAAGGATAGGAATAAAGCATGGAATTACTTATCGGCAGGATGGCTGGGGACAAGGACTTAGCATTCTTGTATGCATGGTCAACCTCATGCCAATCTTATCCTCTGAAGATAGATCACGCGCGCTTTATCATGGTTTAGCGGCTGTAGCACAAGACTGTGATGGAGTAGCACCACGTTTTGCAGTAAAAGCGCTTCCAGATACGGCACCTGACTTAGTAACTTTAAAGGAGTGGTTTCGTCATTTTATAGAAGTTCGTGATTCAGATGGTGCTGAACGCTGTTTGGTGTCAGCTATTCAGGCAAGGGCAGATCCTCTGGAAATAGCTGATATACTTTTTTCAGCTGCTACCGATCACCGATATCTGGATGGCGGTCATATTCTTGATTTTACAAACAAGGCATTTGAGGTACTCGAAGTTGTAGGATGGGACATGGCAGAAGGAGTTTTGTCTAGTCTGGTGCCTCTATATGCAAGAGCAACTCGAATGGAGGAGAGAAGCTCTTGGAGGCATCCTGTAGACCTCTCAAAAATTCTAGATAAGTCATTTAAAGAAATACCTAGCTCGTTAGAATTAGGCACGAAAAAACGGGGTAGTTGGAAAATTGACAAATCGTTTGTTGATACTCTTCTTGGGGACAAGCCTGATCAAATAGCAGACACACTTCTTAACGCAATCCGTAATGGTGCCACAGAAGTGGAACTAGCAATGTGTGTAGAGTATGCTTCAGTCTTGCGCACAGTGTACTTTGGAATTTCAAATGAATTTTCTGATTGGGATACTGCCCTTCATACGTACACCTTTTCACATGCTGTACAACGGAGTCTGCATAGATTCACTTCAGTCGAACTCTTGCGCGCAGTTTTTGACGTAGCTATGAGCGTGTACCTCATTCGTTTTCTTAACGTCCCTCCTTCTCCCATCCCTACATCGGTAGTCCAGGAGAATAGTGAGGAGCCTGATACTCTCGCAAAGAAATTCCTAGATGTCCTAGACAAACGACAGCAAGTGCGTGAAGCTGCTGAGGTAGTAACAAAATATGTTACTTCAGGAGGAAATCAAGAGCGACTCCTCGGTGTACTGGCTAACGCCCTGTTAAGAGAAGATAGAAATTTCCACTCTATTCAGATGATCGAAGCGGTATTCGGGCAATGGAAGTCAATTCTTCAAACAAAACTATCGCTCCTTGATGAATCTTTGGTTCTGGTCGCCGCTGCGCGCTATTTAGCCGCACATGCTCCCACAGCTCGCCGTCAAGGTCAGATGTTTGAAATTGCTTTTAGGCTGCATCACGGCGCGAAGTTATATGAAGGAATCGAATAGCATAACTGTCGATAATCACTTCACTTCGGGTCGATAACGCAATCAGGCAAAATGAAGCCTTGTCGTTAACTGAATAAGTTCATAATTATGTCGAGTGTAATTATTCCTAAACATAGTATTGATTTCGATTCCCTTTACATGTCGCTTCACAATCCAACTTTTAGTGACTTGACCTACTAATACTGATTCTATCTAAATTAGAAAATTTAACAAAGTTATAGTATTGGAAGCAGGTTGAAAATATAGTCGCTACTATTAAATTAAAAAGTTGCCTAATTGAGAATAGAAATGGGACTAAATAAAATGTAAAGATTAACGTGGGGCTGGTCGTTTGTGAACCAAATTTGACACAATATCTAGACCCGTTCTCTGAAAACAGAATCTAATTAATGAGTAAATAAAACATTACGGGTATGGTATGATTCGGACGGTCCACAAATTTGAGTTCTATTCAATGTTATTTCGCTTTTTGACTCTACTTGCATTCCCGAAATCATGACTTGTAAGCAAGGAATTCAAGAGCGGATGCACATCGTAGACGGATATAACATTAACGCAATTTTTAAGAAATTTCCAATAAGAACGCATTACATTTAATATTTAGAAATCCTAATCGTTTTGTAGTAATTTGATTATTTTAGTTCGGGATTAATTAAACCACTCAATAAAAGAAATACTACATTAAATTCTCACATAATTTAAGATAAACATTATTATTTTCACATTGTCATTTTGCGATATCTTTATTTTCTTGAATTATTTAGGGATATGTTACAAATTAGTGACCTCCGTGGACACAACCATTCAACTTGCATTCGTAATTCTAGGAGCAATTGGCATGTCAGTGCCTTTTGGGCTCTATATAGCCAGAATGATTTCTTTTGAGCTTCGTCCGCTCGAAAAACCTCTAGCCAAAGTGGAACGAGGATTCTTCAGGCTAATAGGGATTGACGCAGATAGACAGATGACTTGGAAGCAATATTTCTTAGCCGTCTTTACGACCAGTATTATTTCTATAATTTTTGTAATACTCGTTCTATGTTTCCAGAATTATCTACCATCATCACAACACGTTGCTGGATTTTCTATTGATTTAGCTTTTCATACTGCGACGTCATTTATTACAAATACTGACCTACAACATTATGTAGGAGAGAATCAGCTTTCAGTAGTATCCCAAATGGTAGCATTAACTTTTGCAATGTTTATCGCACCGGCGATTGGCATTGCAACAGCTTTTGCATTTATCCGGTCGTTTATTAGAAAAAACTTTGGTTTGGGTAACTTTTATGTGGATTTTGTAAGAGTGATTATCACTCTTCTACTTCCCGTGGCATTTATTTCTTCATTACTATTGATGATTACAGGAGTGCCACAAACTCTTAATTCTTCTGTGGCGATTAATACAATAGAAGGTAACAAACAGACGATACCTATGGGACCTGTAGCTTCCCTAGAATCAATAAAGCAGCTTGGGGAAAATGGTGGAGGATTCTTTGGAGCTAATTCTGCCCATCCATTTGAGAATCCAACGGGTCTATCTAATACCTATGAAATGTTCCTAATGATAGTAATTCCATTATCATTTCCAATTGCTTATGCCAAACTGTTAGGTAAAGGAAGAGGAATATCGATTTTGGCAATTATACTGATTGGATTTGGTGGCTTGCTTGCGTTTGGAATTTACACACACCCAGCATCTTCATTGATAGAAACACGATTCGGTAGCTTTAGCAGCACATTATTTAACATGATTTCTATAGCGTCAAATACTGGCGCTATTGACGCGTCCCTATCCGGGATGACCCCTCATGCTGTAATCTCTTTCCTAGTTTCTATGTTTGTTCAAGCTATACCAGGTGGGGCTGGAACCGGAATGGTCTACATGCTGATTTATGTGGTATTGACATTATTCGTAGTAGGTCTCATGGTTGGTAAGACTCCTGAATTTATGGGTATGAAAATTAGTCCAAAAGATGTCAAGATTGCGATGTTTATATTTTTAGTTCACCCGGCGTTAATTCTCATTCCAACAGCAATTGCATTCACGACAGGAAATGCTCAAGCAATTATTGGTGACAAGGTCACTCCTCTTGGCTATACTCAAACTCTTTATGAATATACTTCGGCTGCTGCCAATAACGGCTCTGATTATTTTGGAGCATCTGCCAATACTCCTTTCTGGAACTGGTCGACGGGTATAATTGTCTTTCTAGGCAGATACATTCCAATTGGGCTTATGTTACTTATTGCAGGTTCATTTACTATTAAGGAGAGAAAAGAAGTTATAGAGCCAATTAAAACTAAAGGATTGACATTCATTTCAGTAGTAATTGTAGTTACATTCCTGCTGACAGCTCTTGCGTTCTTTCCATTCTTGGTGATAGGACCATTCTCGATATGATTCATATGAAGAATAAATTGGATAGAATATTGCGTATCTTCAAGAAAGGCAACACAAATAAACCAACAAATGAGTTCTTCACAGCGCTGAATAGTAAGGTAATAATAGATTCAGTAACAAGACTTAATCCGACTTATTTAGCTAAATTTAATCCTGTAATGTTCACAGTGGAGATTGGATTTTTTCTGGTATTAATAATAGGATTCATTCCAAACATCTCAAATGAATTTGTGAACCAAAACCAAATATTTTATTTTGAAACTGCTACTATTCTGATTTTAACTGTGTGGTTTGCCACGTTTTCAGAGTCCCTATCTGAGGCACAGGCGCGAGCAAGAGTTGATTCTCTTCGTAGCTTAGAAAAAGAGGTAATTGCCCATAAGATAGTAAACGGAAATGGAACCCTAGTCGACGTAACCTCAACAAAACTAAAGCCTGGAGATGAAGTAAGAGTCAACGCAGGTGAAATAATTGCGAGAGACGGTCTTGTTAATGTAGGCAAAGCATTCATAGATGAATCTATGATGACAGGAGAGTCAAATCCTGTCTATAAGGAAAGAGGAGACCATGTTATTGGAGGAACAAGAGTGGCAAGTGATACCATAGTTGTGGAGATAACTGCGGAGGCTGGTAGAAGCTTTCTTGACCACATGATTAGCTTGATTAGGAACGCAACAAGACCACGAACTCAAAACGAAATTGCTCTGACCATATTACTGGCTGCACTTTCACTGATATTTATCATAGTAATTGGCACTCTTCTTTATCTTGCATATTATCTAGGATACAAAGTTGATATCGCGACTCTGATAGCGCTACTAGTAGCTCTTATGCCTACAACAATTGGTGCCTTGCTTCCAGCCATTGGGGTTGCTGGCATTACGCGTCTTGGACGAGATAATATCGTAGCAAAATCTGGCAAAGGCATAGAGTCTGCAGGGGATTGTGATGTATTGATACTTGACAAAACTGGCACAATCACAGAAGGTAGTCGCAGTGCAGTTGACTTCATTCCGTTGCAAAAATATACAGAGGCTGATGTAGGGCAAGCTGCATTTGCCGCTTCAATTCATGATAATTCCCATGAGGGAAAATCAATAGTCGATTTGGCTGAAGAGAAAAAATTCATTCCTCCTTTGGTAGAACGGATTCTTACAGCAAAAGCGATTGAATTTAGTGCAGAGACAAAATACAGTGGTATACAATTCGTCCCCCTCAAAGATATACATCTTACAAAGGAACAGGAGGAACAACTAGAAGAAATCGAATCATTTAACGGACACGCAGGACATAAAGATGACAACGATAAATCGTCGGTATATACTTCCGGGAATTTTCAAGACATGCTTCTTAATTTGTCAAAGAAGGGAAGCGAGATTACTATTTTAAAAGGAGCTGTAGAAGCGATGCTAATAAGAGCACACAATCAGGTAAATGAAGATGAGATAAAATGGAAGTCACAGGAGATTTCCAAAAAAGGGGAAACTCCATTAGTTGTATCAATTAATCAGGAAGTTATTGGACTTGTTGCGCTGAAAGATAACTTGAAGGAGAATATACGCGACAATATTGGCGAAATTCGTTCTACAGGTATACACACGATTATGATTACTGGCGATACTCAGTTGACCGCTCAAGTAATTGCGAAAGAAGCGAATGTTGATGAGGTTATGGCGGAGGCAAAACCTACCGACAAGCTTCAAAGGGTAGTAGAGGAACAGTCTAAGGGCCATATTATTGGAATGGTAGGTGACGGAACAAACGATGCTCCAGGTTTAGCTAAAGCTGATGTGGGACTAGCAATGAACAGTGGAACTGCGGCTGCAAAGGAGGCAGCAAACATGGTTGACCTTGATTCTGACCCATCAAATATTCTCAAGGTTGTCAAGCTTGGAAAACAGTTGTTGATGACGCGTGGTGCTATTACTACATTTAGTATCGCTAACGACGCTGCAAAATACTTTGCACTCCTTCCTGCTATGTTTATGACTGAAAATCCAAAAATGCAAATACTTAACGTGATGCATTTGCACAGTCCTCAGACAGCAATTCTTTCAACTCTGATATTTAACGCTATAATTATTCCAGGATTAATCCCATTGTCATTGAGGGGAGTGAAGTTCAAGGCAGAATCACCACAAAAGACTTTCATTAGGAACATGCTAATTTATGGAATTGGAGGCGCATTACTGCCATTTGTAGGAATAAAAGCTATTGATATGATATTGGCGCTATTTTTTGGGTGATTAAAAAAATGAGAAACTTTTCAAAATCCATTTTTAATAAAATTGTTTCAAAGGACGTTAGGATTATTCTAAGACAAGGTCTGAACCCTTCACTTCGTATTGTAATGCTTATGATACTTGCCACAGGAATTGCATATCCACTATTATTGGTTCTTATTGGCGATGTAACTCTTCCATTTCAATCAACCGGTAGCATGCTGACATTGGATGGTAAGATTGTGGGTTCAAAGCTCATAGCTCAAGAATTTAAAACCGAAAAACTATTCCATATCCGGCCTGCGTCAAATTCAACTTCTAC
>ARCol0yngRDRAFT_1000133_pt1 | contig 13255 bp, 9 predicted proteins | sample AraColrhizospDNA_FD_9197 | JGI IMG/M metagenome (IMG submission 9197) | reverse complement strand
CGAGCTCGGCAATGACCCGCCGCTGTCGGTTGACGGCGGCTCGAGCGGCTTCGTCGATCGCCGCCGAGTTTCGGTGCAGTGGTTTGCCGGCACAATCCTGACCGCTTTAAGCGGCGCTGCTCTCATGGGCGGCGCCGTTTTCACGTCGCTTGACGGCGAAGCCAATTTTGCGTCCTTGCCCGAACGCGTCGAAGTCGCGCTGCGCGGCGCGCTCGGCGGTAGCGCTGAAAAAGGCACGCACAAGAGCGATCGGCTGCCGACCGCGGAAGAGCCGACATTCGCGCGGCAGGTCATCCGCGTTTCCACCATCAACCGCGTCGGCAACCACGAGGTGGTACGCGTACGCCCCTTTGTTCGCATCGCCGGCAATCTCTCGCTCACCGTTTCCGATCTTTCGGCGAATATTCCGCCGTTCAATCCGCAAAGACTGCTTGCCGAGTCTACGCCGGGTGGCGCCACGACATCGGGTGATACGCCGGCGGCTGAGCCGGATGCCGAGGTCGCCTTCGTGATGCGCGACATGGCGCCGATCATGCCCCGACTGAAGATTGCTCTTGCCACACCGTCCGACGAAGTGGTGGCACGCGTGCGCGAGGCGGCAGAGTGGAGCGACAAGGCCGCAAATCACTTACCTGTCGCGGCAAACATCACCGGCATCAAGCTCGCATATGCCGGCGACGGCACCGTCGATCCCTATGCAGGCTTCGAAGCGCGCATCGTCCCCGAAAACATAACCTTGCTGCCAAAGACGACGACCCAGGCAACCGGCGGCAACGCCTTCAACGAAAAGCAGATCGTCGCCAAAAAGGGCGAAAGCGTTGTCAGTATTTTGCGAGATCTCGGCGCCATCCCCGCCGACATCAGCGCAGTCGCCCGTGTCCTTGGGCCGCGCTCATTCGAGGGCGGGATCAAGGAAGGCCAGAAGCTGCGCGTCCTGATGGCGCCCGTTTTGGGCGGTCAGCGGCTGCAGCCGATCCGTGTGATTGTTGCCAGTGAATCGGCAATCGACGCCGTCGTCGCGCTCGCGGATACCGGCAAATATGTTTCGGTCGATGTGAGAAACATCGACACCGAGGTCGCTGAAAACTCCGAAGACGGCAACGACGAAAACGACACTTCCGGCGTTCGTCTCTATCAAAGCGTCTATGAAACTGCCCTGCGCAACCGGATCCCGCGCCCGATCATCGAAGACCTGATCCGCATCTACTCCTACGACGTCGATTTCCAGCGCAAGGTACAGCCCGGCGATTCCTTCGAAGTGCTCTACGCCGGCGAAGAGGAAACCCCAGCCGCCGACAATCGCAATGACGTATTGTTTGCCGCGCTGGCCGTCGGCGGCGAAATGAAGAAATTCTACCGCTTCCAGTCGCCAGACGACGGGCTGGTCGACTATTACGACGAGACGGGCAAGAGCGCGAAGAAATTCCTGGTCCGCAAACCGGTGCTCGCCGGCATCATGCGCTCCGGCTTCGGCCTGCGGCGCCATCCGATCCTCGGTTACACCAAGATGCACACCGGCGTGGACTGGGCGGCGCCAGGGGGCACGCCGATTTATGCCTCGGGCAACGGCACCGTTGAGAAAGTCGGCTGGGAATCCGGCTACGGCAAATACGTCCGCGTCCGCCACACCAATGGCTATGAAACCGCGTACGGTCATATGACAGCCTACGCCCGCGGCATCGACGAAGGTACGCGCGTGCGGCAGGGCCAGGTGATCGGCTTTGTCGGCTCGACCGGCCTCTCGACCGGCTCGCATCTGCACTACGAGATTTTGGTCAACGGCCGCTTCGTCGACCCGATGCGGATCAAGCTCCCGCGTGGCCGCGTCCTCGAAGGCCCGATGCTCGCGGGCTTCGAAAAGGAACGCGAGCGGCTCGACGGCATTATGGCTCGCAAGCCGGCGCGCGTTGCCTCGAGTGGAGCGGCGGTACGTTAACGCGTTACGCCGCCTGCGCGAGCTTGCCGTTGAACGTCAGCCCCAACTTGTCGCCGGAGACACTGACTTTCTCGCCGTCCTTGATCTTCCCGGCAAGGATCAATTCGGCAAGCGGATCTTGCACCGATTTCTGGATCACGCGCTTGAGCGGACGTGCTCCATAGGCAGGGTCCCAGCCTTTTTCGGCCAGCCAGTCGCGTGCGCTCGCATCGAGCTTGATGGTGATCTTGCGATCGTCGAGCAACTTCTGCAGCCGTGCCATCTGAATGTCGACGATGCGGCCCATCTCGGCCTTCTTCAGCCGGTGGAACAGGATGATTTCATCCACCCGGTTGAGGAATTCAGGCCGGAATGCCGCACGCACCACCGCCATGACCTGATCCTTGACGGCATCCGTGTCCTGGCCTTCCGGCTGGTTGACCAGAAAATCCGCGCCGAGGTTTGACGTCATCACAATGAGCGTGTTGCGGAAGTCGACCGTGTGGCCTTGCCCATCCGTCAGCCGTCCGTCATCGAGCACCTGCAAAAGGACGTTGAACACGTCCGGATGCGCCTTTTCGATTTCATCGAACAGGACGACCTGATACGGCCTGCGCCGCACCGCTTCCGTCAGCGCGCCGCCCTCTTCGTAGCCGACATAGCCCGGAGGCGCGCCGATCAAGCGCGAAACCGCGTGCTTTTCCATGTACTCCGACATGTCGATGCGGATCAGCGCATTTTCGTCGTCGAACAGGTACTCGGCGAGTGCCTTGGTCAGCTCGGTTTTGCCGACGCCCGTCGGCCCGAGGAACATGAACGAGCCAATCGGCCGGTGCGGATCCTGCAATCCGGCGCGTGCACGTCGCACCGCTGTCGAAACCGCACGCACGGCTTCCTGCTGGCCGATAACGCGCTTGGCAAGCGCGTCCTCCATGCGCAGCAGCTTTTCCTTCTCGCCCTCAAGCATCCTGTCGACCGGCACGCCGGTCCAGCGCGAAACTACTTGCGCAACGTGATCCGCGGTAACCGTCTCCTCGACCATGGCGCCCTTGGCTTCGGCCGCCTCGATCGCCTGGAGCTTTTTTTCCAGATCGGGGATCCGGCCGTAGGCCAGTTCACCGGCGCGCTGGAATTCGCCCTTACGCTGCGCGTTGGCGAGTTCGGCACGGAGCTGGTCGAGCTCGGTCTTGAGTTTTTGAGCGTCGGAAAGCTTTTCTTTTTCGGCTTTCCAGCGACTGGTCAAATCGGCCGAGCGCTTCTCGAGCTCCTTGAGCTCGGCTTCGAGCCGTTTAAGACGGTCTTTCGAGCCGGGGTCGGACTCTTTCTTCAATGCCTCCTGCTCGATTTTCAACCGCACGATCTCGCGATCGATCGAATCCAGCTCTTCCGGCTTGGAATCGACCTGCATCTTCAGACGCGCAGCCGCCTCGTCGATCAGGTCGATCGCCTTGTCGGGCAGGAAACGGTCGGTGATGTAACGATGCGATAGCGTCGCGGCGCTGACGATCGCCGAGTCGGCAATACGCACGCCGTGATGTTGCTCGTATTTGTCCTTCAGCCCGCGCAGAATGGAAATCGTGTCTTCGACACTCGGCTCGGCCACGTAAACCGGCTGGAACCGCCGGGCGAGCGCGGCGTCCTTCTCCACGTGCTTCTTGTATTCGTCGAGCGTGGTGGCGCCGATACAGTGCAATTCGCCGCGCGCGAGCGCCGGCTTGAGCAGATTGGACGCGTCCATTGCGCCGTCGGCTTTTCCGGCGCCGACCAGCGTGTGCATTTCATCGATGAAGAGAATAATGCCGCCATCGGACGTCGTGACTTCCTGCAGCACCGCCTTCAATCGTTCCTCGAATTCGCCGCGGTATTTTGCACCGGCGATCATCGCGCCGAGATCAAGCGCAAGCAATTGCTTGTCCTGAAGACTTTCGGGCACGTCGCCGTTGACGATGCGCAGCGCCAATCCCTCGACGATCGCAGTCTTGCCAACGCCGGGTTCGCCGATGAGAACCGGGTTGTTCTTGGTCCGGCGTGACAGAACCTGGATTGTGCGGCGGATTTCCTCGTCGCGGCCGATGACCGGGTCGAGCTTGCCTTCGCGAGCGGCCTGCGTGAGATCGCGGGCATATTTCTTCAGCGCGTCGTAGGCGTTTTCGGCGGATGCGGAATCAGCCGTGCGCCCTTTGCGCAGTGCATTGATTGCGGCGTTCAGGCTTTGCGGGCTCACGCCCGCCTTGGCGAGGATTTTTCCAGCCTCGCTGTCCTTCTCCAATGCGAGGGCGAGCAGCAGCCGCTCGACGGTAACGAAACTGTCGCCGGCCTTTTCGCCGGCTTTCTCCGCGGCGTCGAAGATACGCGCCAAAGCAGGATCAAGATAGACCTGGCCTGCGCCGCCGCCGCTGACTTTCGGCCGCTTGGCGAGCGCGGCGTCCACCGCCTGCAGCGCCTGACGCGATTGACCGCCTGAGCGATCGATCAGCCCGGCGGCCAGGCCCTCCGGATCGTCGAGCAAAACTTTCAGCAGGTGTTCGGGGGCAAATTGCTGATGGCCTTCGCGCAAAGCCAGCGATTGGGCAGATTGAATAAAACCGCGGGCGCGGTCCGTGTACTTCTCGAAATTCATGCGTCACTCCCTCGGCCCGTTATGGCGCCGGAACGGGCAGACCCCTTTTAGGCAGCCTACCTCGCTGTCCTATGTGGGTGCATTTTTCGCAGTTTGAAGAGGCGAATGGCTTGATGTAGGTCAACCTTAAGAACCCCCGGACCTTCATTTAGTGGCGCGAAATCAATGGAATCTGAGACCGCGACCGTTCGGGCCATCTATCGCTATCCCGTTAAAGGGCTGTCGCCGCAGGCACTGGAAATGGCCCAGCTAACGGCCGGCCAAACCATCCCCGCCGACCGCCTCTATGCCATTGAGAATGGTCCCACCGGCTTCGACCCCGCCGCGCCCGCCTATTTCCCGAAGCAACGGTTCCTGATGCTGATGCGCAACGAGCGCCTCGCCGCACTTCGAACCGAGTTCGATGAGAGGACCCACACATTGACGATCCACTGGCAGGGTGCCGAGGCGGCGCATGGCGACTTGCGAACGCCACAAGGTCGCGCCGCCATCGAGGATTTCTTTGCCCGGTACTGCGCCGATGAGCTCCGCGGGCCACCCAAGGTTCTGCACGGCGAAGGACACAGTTTCTCGGATGTTGCCAGGAAGGTTGTGTCGATCATCAATCTTGCTTCGGTGGCCTCGGTCGAAGGTGCCCTCGGCCTGCCGGTCAACCCGCTGCGCTTCCGGGCCAATATTTATCTGTCGGGCTGGCCGGCCTGGCGCGAATTCGACTTCCTCGATCAAACGGTCGCTATTGGAAAGACCGCGCGGGTGAAGATCATCAAGCGAATACAGCGCTGCGCCGCCACCGACGTTGACCCGGAGACCGGAATCCGCGACCTGACAATTCCGCGCACGCTTTTGGACAACTTCGATCACACCGATTGCGGCGTCTATGCCGAAGTGATCGCGGCTGGCGAAATCGCTCCCGGCGATGCGATAGTGCCCGCGCCCCAATAAAAACCGCGCCCCGTTCTATCGAGCGGCGCGCGGCTCACAAGGCTGCTGTGATTGAGACGAGATCAGCCGCCAGGCAGAACGTAGGCGCTGATGCGACCCGCCGGGTACACCGACTCGGCGACCGTGCGATTGTGGTTGCCGGAAACGACGATCGGATTGCCGTTCGGATCAACACCGCTGACCACGCCGACGTGACCGCCGCCACGACGGCCCATGACAGCGATTGCGCCAACCTGAGGCCCGCTCACGCGCGTGCCGTAGCTCGCGTAGGCCTTCGCCAGGTTGCCACCACCGGCATGACCGGTGCGCTTGAGGACCATGTCCATGAACGCACCACACCACAGGCTTCCTCTGCCCGTGGGATTGGTCCCGATGTACTTGCGCGCTTCCGACACCAGCGCATTGCTGGTGACGCCGCCGAACGCCGAGTTCGCATGCGACTGCGCCAGTGCGCGTGCAGTTGCGGTATCCCGGCGGCCATGATGACGGCTACGGCCGAGCGTCTCACCCGCCACGGTGGGCGTAGCGGTTGCCCCCGGCGCCTGGGTTGCATTGAACGAATAACGCACGTCCCGATCGGCCCCTAAGGACTGCGTTTGAAGCGCTGTCTGGGCCGCGGTCGCAGTAGGGTGCCGATGGTGGACGGGTCTTGCGATGGCCGCCGTTGCAAGCGCTGCAAATGCCACCGAACACAGCAATATCGTCGCCCGTCTTGATCTTATAGTCATTAGAGTAATCCCCTTAGCTTTTTAAGCAATACGCCCCGCACTGATAGAGTCACCACGAGGCGCGGTGTCAAAACGCCGTCCGCATATGGCAATTTCGTGATCATTGGAAGGTCATTTCGTGCAGCGCATAGCGGGTATTCCATAAGAATACCAACACGCCAAATATTATACGTGCTACGGAGCTTTGAATGCTTTTATCGTTTTTGAAATACTATCTTTAGGCCGACGATTATTTAGCGACGAAGATATCGCAGCGACCGGCACAGTTAAAGGCGGGCCGCGTTACGTTCGGGCGAAAAATTCAGGGAACCCGGCTTAGTCACGCCGGCTGAGCAGAAAGACCGCCTGTTCGCCGAACAGGTTCCAGAACCACCATGGCGCGTTGAGCCGCAGCGGCGACCCCCAGGCGTTGAGCGCCACGGCTTTCTCCATCCGCACTCCCACTGCCGTGCAGAGCTGGCGGAAGTCCTTGATGGTGCAGTGATGGATGTTCGGCGTATCGTACCAGCTGAACGGCAGCATATCGGTGCGCGGCATATGGCCCGCGAAAAGGAGCTGCAGCCGGACCTGCCAGTGGCCGAAGTTCGGGAACGACACGACTGCGTGACGCCCGATCCGCAGCATGTGTTCCAGCACGACGCGCGGCTGCCGCGTGGCCTGCAGGGTCTGCGACAGGATGACGTAATCGAAAGCGTCGTCGGGATAGTTGCCAAGGTCGGTATCGGCGTCGCCCTGGATCACAGCCAGACCCTTCGCGACGCACTCGTTCACACCTTCCCGCGACAGCTCAATGCCGCGCCCGTCGACATCGCGCGTCTCGCTCAGAAGCCGGAGCAATTCGCCGTCGCCGCAACCGACGTCGAGCACCTTCGCCCCGCGCTCGACCATCTCGGCGACAAGAACGAGGTCGACACGCGCGCCGCCCGCTGCGCGCGCGATGCCGTTGGCGTTCACATCGACGTCGGCGCGTGACAGGGTGCTCATCGGTCAGCTCTCGGAACTCAGCCCGCGCGCCTTGCCGGCCCCGTCGAGAAAGCCGCGCACGATGGCAAACAATTCCGGCTCGTCGAGCAGGAATGCGTCGTGACCCTTGTCGGTGACGATTTCGGCGAACGACACCCTTGCGCTCGCCGCATTGAGCGCCTGGACGATCGCGCGCGACTCGGGAGTCGGAAACAGCCAGTCGCTGGTGAACGAGATGACGCAGAACCGCGTGGGTGTGCGATGGAAGGCCTTGGCCAGAACACCATCGTGATCGGCTGCCAGATCGAAATAATCCATTGCCCGCGTCAGGTAGAGATAGGAGTTCGCATCGAAACGCTCGACGAACGAAATTCCCTGATGCCGCAAATAGGACTCGACCTCGAAATCCGCATCGAACGAAAAGGTCGGGTTCGCGCGATCCTGGAACTTGCGGCCGAACTTTCGATGCAGCGCTGCGTCGGAGAGGTACGTAATGTGCGCGCCCATGCGCGCCACCGCGAGTCCCCTGCGCGGATTGGTGTTTTCGAGAAGGTATCGGCCGCCGCGCCATTCGGGGTCGGCCATGATCGCCTGTCGGCCGACTTCATGAAACGCAATGTTCTGCGCAGAATGCCGCGTTGCGCAGGCAATCGGCAACGCCGAAAACACGCGCTCTGGATAGCTTGCAGCCCACTGCAGGACCTGCATGCCGCCCATGGATCCGCCCGCGACCGTGAACAACGACTCGATGCCGAGATGATCGAGCAACATCGCCTGGGCACGCACCATGTCGCGAATTGTGATGACGGGAAAATCCAGCCCCCACGGCTTGCCGGTTTTGGGATCGGTCGACGACGGGCCGGTCGTGCCCATGCAGGCGCCGACCACGTTCGGACAGATCACGAAATAGCGCTCGGTGTCGATCGGCCGGCCAGGGCCGACCATGGTCTCCCACCAGCCCGCCTTCTTGGTAACGGGATGCACGCTTGCGACGTGCTGATCGCCCGTGAGCGCATGACAAATCAGCACGGCGTTGGAGCGCGCGGCATTCAGCCGGCCATAGGTCTTGTAGGCGATCTGAAACGGGGAAAGCTCGACTCCGGCGTCGAGCCGCAATGGCCGGTCCCCGAAGTGGGCGACGAGCGAGTCGTGCGGCTGATCCGCTTCGCGCGGTGCATCAGCCGCTTCACGTGAGCCTGTCAAACTGGCTTCACTCATGATCACCCGTGCGCTCCCGGCGCTGGCCGTACTGGAGGCCTGATATAGCGCCTAAGTGTCAACCTAGCAGGTTACAGTCAACGTTTTCTTTGATTTCAAGGCCCGGCCCACTTATCAATGCCACCATGGTGAAAGCACCCGAAACCACCGCGCTGACGGACCTTCGCAAGGAGATCGACCGCATCGACGAAGCGATGCATCAGCTTCTGATCGAGCGCAGCGAGATCATTGACCGACTTATTGCGGTTAAACGAAGTCAGGATGGCGGCACGTCGGCTTTCCGCCCTGCGCGGGAGGCCGAGATGATGCGGCGTCTGGTGAAGCGGCACAAAGGGATACTGCCGCTCGACACCGTCGAGAGCATCTGGCGGGTCATCATTTCGACGTTCACCTTCGTGCAGGCGCCGTTTTCCGTCCATGCCGATCTTTCCGCGGGCGACGCTCTGATGCGCGATGCCGCGCGCTTTCATTTTGGCTTCACCGTGCCGTTCGTTCCGCACATGGGCGCGGCCGGGGTGGTCGCTGCGGTGTCGGCGTCGAAGGGCGACCTTGGGCTGGTGCCCGCATTCGATGTGGCTTCGGCCGGCGACTGGTGGAGCGCGCTTGAATTCGACGCCGCACCCAAAATCATTGCGCGACTTCCTTTCGTCGAGCGCCCGGACCACCCGGCGGCCTTGCCGGTCTTTGTCCTCTCACGCGTCGCGGAGGACGCCATGGCAACTGAAACGGCGGTCTGGAGCATCCGCGTTTCGGGTTGGGGCGCGGCGCCTGCGCAGGCGCTTTCGGCCCTGGCCGACTTCATTGCCGTCCCGGATCGGGCGTTCGATGGCGCCGCTCTTCTGGTGACTTTGCCGACAGGCAAGGACCTCAAGTCGATCAGCGCCGCATTGGTTAAGGCGGGCGCCACCGTGCGCTCGGCAGCCCTCGTCGGCAGCCACGCAAACCGCTATACGGTTGCCGCCGACAGGACCTGACAGCCGGACTTTGAATGACGATGAACCGCCCGCAACCGCGATCCGGAGTGCTCGATATTGCCCCGTACGTTCCGGGCAAGAGCACCGCGCCTGGCGTCGCCAAGGTGTTCAAGCTCTCCTCCAACGAAACGCCGCTGGGGCCGAGCGCGAATGCAATCGCGGCCTATCGCGCGGCCGGCGAACACCTTGAGGATTATCCGGACGGCTCGGCTGCAGCCTTGCGCGACGCAATCGGCGCCGCGTTCGGGCTCGATCCTGACCGCATTGTCTGCGGCGCCGGCTCCGACGATCTGCTCAATCTGCTTGCGCGCGCCTACCTCACCGATGGCGACGAGGGAATTTACACGAAGCACGGCTTTGTCGTTTACCCGATCGCCACCATGGGCACCGGGGCGAAGGCCGTTGCCGTGCCGGAAAAGGATTTCACCGCGGATGTGGATGCCATTTTGAAGGCAGTCACGCCGAAGACGAAAATCGTCTTCCTGGCCAACCCGAACAATCCGACCGGAACCTATGTCCCGTTCGACGAGGTGAAACGGCTGCAAAAATCGCTGCCGGCGCACGTGCTGCTCGTGCTCGATGCCGCCTACGCAGAATACGTGCAGCGCAATGACTATGAGTCGGGCATCGAACTGGTTGCCACGACCGACAACGTGGTGATGACGCGCACCTTCTCGAAGATCTATGGGCTCGCCTCGCTGCGGCTCGGCTGGATGTACGGTCCCGCGCATGTGGTGGACGCGATCAACCGGATTCGCGGGCCGTTCAACGTCAACGGCCCGGCGATCGCAGCGGGCATTGCGGCGATCCGCGACACCGCGCATGTCGAGAAATCGCGCGCGCACAACACGCGCTGGCTTGCGTGGCTCACCGAGGAGATCGGCAAGCTCGGCCTGCCGGTCACCCCGAGCGCCGCGAATTTCGTGCTGATCCATTTCCCCGAGACCAAGGGCCGGACCGCGAAAGAGGCGGACGCTTTTCTGACCAAACGCGGGCTTATTCTCCGCCAGGTCGGCGTCTACAAGCTGCCCAACGCATTGCGAATGAGTGTCGGGACTGAAGAGGCCAACAGGCTCGTGATGCAGGCGCTCAAGGAATTCCTGGGGAAGGCCGCGTGAGCAAGCCCGCCACCTTGTTCAATCGGCTGGCGCTGATCGGTGTCGGCCTGATCGGATCGTCGATCGCGCGCGCTGCCCGCGCGCAAGGCGCCGCGCGGACGATTGTGGCGACCGCGCGCTCGCCGCAGACGCGCCGGCGCGTTGCCGAGCTTGGGATTGCCGACCAGGTCGTTGAGACCAACGCCGCCGCTGTTGAGGGCGCCGATCTCGTTATCGTCTGCATTCCGGTCGGCGCCTGCGGCGCCGTCGCGAAGGAGATCGGGCCCCATCTCGCGCCCGGCGCGATCGTGTCCGACGTCGGCTCGGTCAAAGGCTCGGTGGTCCGCGATATGGCGCCGCATCTGCCAAAGACCGTGCATTTCATTCCGGCGCACCCGGTCGCCGGGACGGAATATTCCGGCCCGGATGCGGGCTTTGCGGAGCTTTTCGTCAACCGCTGGTGCATCCTGACGCCGCCCGATGGCGCGGATAAAAAGGCGGCCGACAAGCTGGCGTCCTTCTGGCGGCTGCTCGGCGCCAACGTGGAAACCATGGCGCCCGATCATCATGACCTGGTGCTCGCGGTCACCAGTCATCTGCCGCATCTCATTGCCTACACCATCGTCGGCACTGCCGACGAATTGCAGGCTGTGACACGCTCAGAGGTATTGAAATTCTCCGCCGGCGGTTTCCGCGATTTCACGCGTATTGCCGCCTCCGATCCGACCATGTGGCGCGACGTCTTTCTCGCCAACAAGGATGCGGTTCTCGAAATGCTCGGCCGCTTCAACGAGGACGTTTCGGCACTGACCAAGGCGATCCGCAAGGGCGACGGCGACGCGTTGTTCGAGCATTTCGTCCGCACCCGCGCCATCCGCAAAGGGATCGTCGACATCGGCCAGGATTCGCCGGCGCCGGATTTCGGCCGGCCTCACCCCGATCTGCCGCATGAGCCGATGCCGAAGCCTTACGCTTCGGAAGAAGACTAGAACAAAGCCGGCGTGCTCCCGATCGGGATCGGCCCGAGGAACGCCGCGCCATCAGTGAAACGCAAAGGCAAGGTTACTGCGCGCTTTCCCTCGAGCGTGGTCTGTTCACCGAGCATATTGATACCAGCCGAAAGATTTGCGCCGGCCTGCTGGCGCGCGACTTCGCCGAGCCCGGGCGCCAGGCGGTCGAGGGCGCCGGCAAGCTTGTCCATGTTCGGTGAGGCCTGGATTTTCTGTTGCGCGCCGATCGCGGCCAGAAACTGCTCGAGGCCGGCCATCGTGATGCGCAATTGACCTTCGAGGCGGCCGTTACCATTGATCGACAATGCTCCGGCGCCGACGGCAAGGATGTCGCCTTGCTGGATGCGGACTTGCGTGATGTCGATGCGGCCGTCGGCTGCCTGGATTTCACGGAAACGCGCCGCCCACGGCTTCGGCGAAAAATCGTTCAGCCCACGCAGCCGAGCGGTCGCTGTTGCGTTGATCGGTTGCGCCGCCGCCGGATGCAGCGCCGGCGATGAGGCCTGATCGAGCTGCAGGGCAACTTCGATAACCGGCTTGTTCGTCACGGAGCCTTCGGCGATGCGGCCATGAACTTCGATGTGCCGGGCCCGCAATAGATTTTGTCGCGCTGTGCCGGTGACGCGGTCAACGACCGGGTCGTCGAATACAATTGATGCGCGCTGCGGTGCAGCCGGCGTCCCGCGAACGCTCGATTGTGCCAGCTTCCAGCTGGCGAGAAATTCCGGCTCTTTTCCTGGTTGGCCGATTGTCAGCGGCCCATGGAATTCGCTGATGATCCGGCCGGGCTGATAGACCTGCGCCACGACGAGCAGGCTCGCGGCCTTGAGCTCCATCGGAGGCTCATTGCTGTGAATAACCGCGGAGGCTTGATCGCAGGTCACTTCTATACGGAACGGAAAGCCGCCGACCGTCTGCGATCCACAATCGTAAATGCGCCCCGATTTCGCTTCGCGAGCCCGCCAACCGTCGATTGTCTGCTGCGCCTTGTCGGCAGCGAATTTCCAGAACCCCGTCCACCCCGCGATCACCGCCAGGATCACCAGGACCAGGATCGTGTAGCGCCGCCCGGTCCGGCGCCGAGACTGCAGGCTCGCTGTGCCGCCCATCATCATCTGACTTCAAAACCCGGCGAATAAGGCCTTTCTGCGCCCGCCGCCAGCGGGTTGCAGGGGAACCGGCGCCCTGTTACGCGAACGTCAGCAGCCGGCCGTCCCCCGCCACGATGAATACAGGCCTTGATCAAAGCAACGATGACTTGTGGGTTTTCGCCTACGGGTCGCTGATGTGGCGGCCCGGGTTCGATTTTCTCGAACGGCGAAATGCGCGCCTGGTCGGGGCGCACCGCGCGCTTTGCGTCTATTCGTTTGTGCATCGCGGGACGCCGGCAAAGCCTGGACTGGTGTTCGGTCTTGACCGCGGAGGAAACTGCCGCGGCATTGCCTATCGGGTTGCAGCGCGCCAGCGGACCAAGACCATCGAATACCTGCGTGGCCGCGAACAGGTCACGCGCGTCTACCGTGAGGCTTGGCGGAGGGTCTGGCTCGATGATGATCCGCAACAGAGTGTGCATGCCCTATGCTACGTCGTCGACCGCGGACATCGTCAATACGCGGGACGGCTGAGCCTGCAGGAGCAGCTCCATTTTGCGCGTCAGGGTCACGGCCGATCCGGTGCATGCCGCGACTATGTGCTGGCGGCAACGAAGGAGCTGCAGGCCTTGCATATTCGTGATCAGGATCTCCAGATCCTGGCTGAGCAGCTCAAGGGCGTTCATGAATCGGCGGC
>ARCol0yngRDRAFT_1000129_pt1 | contig 13611 bp, 11 predicted proteins | sample AraColrhizospDNA_FD_9197 | JGI IMG/M metagenome (IMG submission 9197) | reverse complement strand
GAATCGGCCTAAGCTGCTTAACTTCGCGTATGCTTGATGGTTCAGATTTATTGTGTGTCTTATACTCATTAAGATTATGAAGGTAGAATAATATAGTTAGAGCTTTTTCCCAAGAATGTGCTAAAAAATAGGAAAAAGTCTTCTCACTCTCGTACCTTTGATAATTTAAGAAGAGAAGATTACGAGCTAATTTGCAATTTTCTAGTTAAAATCAGCTCGAGATTACAACTGTTTATAGATGATATGAAATTATCAAAAAAATTTTCAAAACCATTTATGAAATCTGCCAAAGGTAAGAATCTCGCTGGAATGTTTCTTTTATTCAGAACTGATTTAACTAATACTGGAGGCAGTAGTCCGACTGACATTAATGTATTAATGGACAAAAAAATTAGAGAGTACCAAACTAATAAAGAATTTATAACTTCCAAAAGATTATCTGAAGTTCTTAGGGTTCTGGAACATGCTGGGTTATTTTTAAATATTGAAAATAAACGTGATATAAAAAAAATACTGGGTTATAGAAAAGTTAAATTTAAGGGGCGTCCTTCGTTATACATAGTACCAAACAAAATAATTGAAATCAATAAGTTCCTATCCAGACCCAAAATAAGAAAGGCAATTATTAAATACTTAATGCAAACAAAATTGTTACGTCAATTTATTTACTACTTAATTTATGGTTTCTATCGGTTTGTAATGCAAGCCAGTAAGAGTCAACTCTTTGATGGCTTTAGGAGCGTAACCGCTATAGACTCAAAACAAGCAGCTCACATAGTTCAAGAGTATAGTAAAGTAAAATCGATACTGCTATCTTGTGACGAAAAAGTACTTGATAAAATAGCAGATGAAACTAGCAATCAATTTCTTGAAAAACTGACTAAGGAGAAATCAGAACTCCTAAAACGAATATTACTATTATTGTATGAGCTCAAATTTGACTAACTTGTATTCATCGGACAGGTTTTACACGACCTGAGTCGATGAGGGATTGTATAAGCATATCCGTCTTTTCTTGTTTCTTCATTAATTCTTTAATCTGTTTATCTTTCTCCTCAAGTTTTCCTTTTATTATATATTCATTTTCTTTACTTTTTTCTTTCAAATAGTTTATTTCTTTAGTTAGTTTGGTTTCGTTACCATTAATAGATAGATACTCTATAGCATGTAGGTAATCTTGAAGTAATTCTTGCTCGGTTGCTCTGTAATAAGAGTCGGATATACCTACTGAATGGTTCATTAATTTCTCTATGTTAATTGGTCTCATACCTGCAATTTCGCAGCGGGTCTTAAACCACTTTCTAAGAGAATGGTTTGCTTGAAAGGGATGGCGTTTCTTACCCGGTTCTAGCTTCTTCCTCAATCCTTGTGCCCAAATTGCCCTTTCCATCAGTCTCTTCACGCCTAGTGAAGTTAATTTCTTAGGTAAGGTGGCGAGTCCTCTACCTTGTGCAACCCTTGTATCCCATAGGTTCCGCATCACGTAGCTATCACCATTTACTGATTCGCCTGAGGTTTCTCTGTATTTCATCCAATCTGCTAACTCTACCCAAGCTGATGGAGAAATAAAGGTAAAATATTCATCATCTTCACCCGCGTAGACAACCATTTTAGCGGCAATTACTTCTCCATTTTTTTCTATGGGCCGTATATGAGACCAGCGGAGATAATCCCAAGCACCAACTCGTATGCCCGATGAAGCCATTGTGTACACGATAGCTTTAATTCTTCTGTCAGGATATTCAATCAGCTTTTTTAGCTCCTCCATCGTAGGAATTCTATCATCGGCATATTTTTTTCCTCTTGGAAGTCCACGCGTTATTTTCTTCCATTGAATAGGTATATCTGCCATTTCACAAAATAGTTTGATGCTTTTTACATAGTTTACCACGGTAGCTCCAGTTATTTCCTTTTTTTCAACTCGTTCCCTTTGAAAGTAAATAAACTTCAAGATATTACTTAATGCCCAATTTGTGTCGTTCTTTCCTTTGTTTGCAAAGTGTCTGGCTTTTTGTTCTAACGTTTTTCCTGGTATTTTGACGAAATCGAAGAATTTTGATACTCTTGTCTGATATCTATCTCTTGTCATAGGCGCCCTCATGGCATTAAGAAATAGCGTCCAAGGGTCTAGTTCCGATTCTTCTGTTAGCTTTGTTCTTCTCAAGTTGTCTACCACCATATTAGTTGTGAAACCCACCTAAAAGCACTGATATCGGAACGGGCCCGGAGGGATTTGAACCCTCGACCTGACGCTTAGGGGGCGTCCGCGCTATCCATTTTGCACTCACTTCAGTATCTGAAATGAACTGCGCTACGAGCCCGTGAATTTTGAATAGCATTGTTAATTTAAATATTCATATTGAAATCTGATTTTCACGCGCGCTTCATTCTTAAAGATGGACACTAGAAATCCAACATTGAAACGTTCAGTCTAATTTAAGTACAATGTATAGAGCATTTTTTTGTAAATGGGTTTGAATCCTAACTTTTTGTAGAAATTTTCATATCCTTCTTCAATCAAAGTCTGCACAATCATTGAATTATAACCCTTATTCTTTGCTATTTTTACTGCGTTGCTAATCAATTCTCTAGCTATACCTTTCCTTCTGAAATGATGAGTAGTTCCCAAACAGTACAAACCAATTCTTTCATTCTTTTCATATAATAAACAGCAACCTGCAGGATACTTCTCTTGGTTTAAATAATAATTTGCGAGCAATAATGTTAATTTTTTAAATTGTTTAGAAATAATGGTTGTTACTTCATCTCTAATCCTTACTGAATCAAAAGATCTACAAAAAACATCGATCCACTCATTTAAGTGATTCTTATCAGCAATATCAACTTCAATATGTTTACCACTATGCATAACATAATCGCTAACATTGAGACTCAAGATTTTCATAGTTCCGAATTTACGTTTATTCAACATGGCAGAATTTTCATTATCGCAAATCATATGTATATAATAACTTTTGAGGTTGAAGCTGTAATTATGCTTTATAAAGTTGAGGATATCCTCAACATTATTACACCTGTTGCTAATATTCAACCTGTTAAAAAAATAATCATCTCCCAAATTAGGGTTTGAAAACAATTCTACGCAGTCTATTTTTTTATGAATTCTGCTCCACAGAGAACAAAATGATGATTCATTATCATCGACATATTCAATATCTGAGTCCAAAAATTTTCATCATCTTTTTTGCATCATTCATTTTATTTGGTTGCCTTACTGTATCTAAGAACAACTTTAATGCATTTGACGTATCGAGATCATCCTCAATATAATTTTTGAATTTTTTTATTATATCTGATTCTTTTGAGTAATTAACTTTTTTATCCGCAATATAATAGTCATCATTTTCATTTTCATAATCTGAATTAGATACTAAATTTCTTATCATACTATTTATTCTGTCGAACTTCTTTAACTCTGAGAATTTAAAATTTACTAGTCTCCTATACTTTTTTGAGAAAAAATAAAGCTTCAGAGTATTTGCATCATATTTTTTCAATAGATCTTTGATATAGATTGCATTGCCAGAAGATTTGGACATCTTTTCATTCTCTATATCCAAAATCCCGACGTGCATCCAGCACTTTACAGGTCTTTTTTTTCGTGAAAGTGCCATCAAAGTTGAAAGTAGTGTTTCATGATGGGGATAACATAAATCAATACCTCCTAAGTGTAAATCATAATTACCGTTAAAATGAAACATTGCCACCGCTGTGTCCTGCATATGCCACCAAGGTGTACCATCGCCCAAGAACTTATCATTAAATTCTATTCCGTAGCTATCGCTTGAATTCCATAAAAAAATATCCATAATGTTTCGTTTATTAATATCAATGTCATATCTCTGATCCAATAATTTACTTTTGGACAGATGAGAAAGAACACCATATTTTTTGAATTTGGAAGTATCCAAGTATATGTTTCCATTTACAGAATAAGCAAACTTTCTCTTAATTAGTATAGCCGTTAAATTCTTTGCTTCTTTAACATAGTCACTAGTTTTAGCATATATCAGGTCGCTGATTTCTAGGTTATTTAGATCGTCGATAAATGCCTTAAATATTGTATCAGGATTGATATTCTTTTCTTTTAACTTTGGGTCGATATCAGTAACATTCACTATTACATGAGGGATGTAGTTTCTTGATTCTAACAATCTAATTATTAGATCTACCAGTACAAACACTCTAGCATGTCCTATGTGAAAATTGTCATAGAGAGTAGGGCCACACACAAAAATCCTGATTACATTCTTTGTGGCACTTAATGAAATATTACTTCTTGTCAGTGTATCAAAAATTTTCAATCTACTAAAGATTGAGATAACAAAATATTAATCGTTGCATTCATTCAATACTTTGAAATATTTCATAATTATATTCTCGTTACTTTTGGTTTTCTATACAGGGCGATATGATAAGCCAACCATTAACTGGCTGAAAATGCGCACCGCAATATCCGGTAGAAAATTCTGGATAAAAATTCCAATAACTTTGCTACTATAATGGAACCATTGTATCTATAAGTCTAGCATTTGTAATCTGACCATCCTTTTCATTAATCAAAAGGTCAACTGTATATTGTAAACCACCAAGTAAGAAAGTAACTTGAGCGTCCCAAGCTTCCCTATTTTGTTCGGTTGGAAATGAAAGAAGAGTTCTAATCTTAAAATCTTCAATATTGTCCCCATAAAGCACCTCTGTGGCTTTTTTTGCTGCTGTTTCTACTTCTTTTTCTGTGAGAACGGGATTCATAAATCAAAATGTATTTGCAAAATATATAAGCATTATGATTTTAATTGACGGTTTGAAATATTAAAACAGATTGTACAATCGTGACAACGATAGCTTTTTTGCTGCCTCGGTAGTCGCTATGCTTCCATTTACTTTAACAACATACGTTTCTGGATCGATTTCTATCTTAGGTATCAGATTATTGTATATCATATTTTTCTTGGATATATTACGACAGTTTTTTACTGGTAAAAGCTTTTTCTTTAGATTTAATTTCTTTTGAAGACCATTTCTTATCGCGCTTTTTGAAGTAAATGTTACTGATGTAGAATATTTAGCCTTACCCATGGCTCCAAACATTGGTCGATAATAGACAGGCTCTGGAGTTGGAATCGATGCGTTTGGATCTCCCATGAGAGAATATGCAATAAATCCACCTTTAATAATGAGCTTGGGTTTTATGCCAAAAAATTGTGGCGTCCAAATTACAATGTCTGCTATTTTCCCTGCTTGAAGTGAGCCTACATACTCTGAAATTCCATGTGTTATTGCAGGATTTATGTTAAGCTTTGCTAGGTATCTCTTAACACGCAGATTGTCATTGTCACCTTTCTCTTGTTTTAATCTTCCCGACATCTTTTTCATTTTATCTGCGGTTTGCCAGGCCCTCGTTGTTACTTCACCTACTCTACCCATAGCTTGACTATCAGACGAATACATGCTAAGAGCGCCTAGATCGTGCAGTACATCTTCTGCGGCTATAGTTTCAGCTCGTATTCTTGATTCAGCAAATGCAACATCCTCTGGTATTGAAGGATTCAGATGATGACAGACCATCATCATATCAAGGTGTTCTTCGAGAGTGTTTTCAGTAAACGGTCTTGTTGGATTCGTTGATGAAGGCAGTACATTAACTTCGCCGGCAATTTTTAGTATATCCGGGGCATGTCCTCCACCAGCTCCTTCAGTATGATACGTATGAATCGTTCTGCCTGAGATTGCTTTTATTGTATCATCTACATATCCACATTCATTTAGGGTGTCAGTATGAATTGCTATCTGCGTATCAGTTTTGTCAGCAACCTTTAATGCTGCATCAATAGTAGCTGGAGTTGATCCCCAATCTTCGTGTAGCTTCAGACCACAAGCCCCTTCATTAATTTGTTCTAGGAGTGAAGGTTCAAGTGAGTCATTTCCTTTCCCCAGTAATCCAAAATTTAGTGGAAATTCGTCCAAAGATTCTAACATTCTATGAATATTCCAGGGCCCGGGGCTACAAGTTGTTGCCTTAGTACCTTCCGAAGGACCAGTGCCACCGCCTATCATTGTGGTAGTCCCACTGCATACCGCTTCTACTATTTGCTGAGGTGATATAAAATGTATATGAGTATCAATCGTTCCCGGAGTGCAAATAGTGTGTTCTCCTGAAATAACTTCGGTACTTGAAGAGACAATCATGCCATTGGATACTCCATCCATCACATTGGGATTTCCAGCCTTACCTATTCCCAAAATCAAACCATTTTTGATACCGATATCTGTCTTGATAATACCCATTAATGGATCCATTAGGATAGTATTTGTAATCACAAGATCTAGGGAATGTTTGCTAGTTATTCCACTTGCCTGTCCCATCCCATCTCGAACACTCTTGCCTCCTCCAAAAACTAGCTCGTCTCCATATGTTATTAGATCTTTTTCGATCTCTATTATAAGGTCAGTGTCTCCTAGTCTGATTCTGTCTCCTTTTGTTGGTCCGTATAATTCAACATATTGTCTCCTAGGAATTTTAAGAACCATATCTATTTTGCTTCCATAAAACCATTTTGCTTCAACTTCAAAATGGATATTTCCTTTTGTTTATTGGTTAATTTACCGTTAACAAGACTATTAAAACCAAAAACAATTTTTTTTCCACCAAATTCTGTTAACTCTACTATTCTTGAATCACCCGGTTCAAATCGTAGCGATGTTCCCGAGGGAATGTTTAGATGAAATCCGAATGTTTTACCCCTCGGAAATATTAACGCTTTGTTTGTTTCGAAAAAGTGTGTGTGGGAGCCTACTTGAATTGGTCTGTCCCCTGTGTTTTTTACATTAATTTTTATCGTTTTTCTACCTACATTAGCCAATATTGGATTCTTCGACAAAAAGTATTCACCAGGAATCATTTTTCTCAGGCTCCATTAATCAAATAATAGGATCGTGAACGGTTACTAGTTTGGTGCCATCATCAAAAGTTGCTTCTACTTGGACACTTTGTACTAATTCGGGTACTCCGGGCAATACATCATCCTTTTGTAACACATGTCTTCCGGAATTCATAAGTTCAGAAACCGACTTGCCATCTCGTGCACCTTCAAGAATGTGATCTGCTATTAGCGCAACCGATTCAGAATAATTCAGTTTTAGACCTCTTATTCTTCTTTTTCGTGCGACCTCTGCGCTCATAAAAATGTATAATTTGTCAATATCTCGAGGGGATAGAAACAATTTAAGTTCAAAATTTATTATAAAGTCATATATTTATAATTGATCTCAATTTAACAATTCGAGGGGGGCAGTTATTTGGTAATGGGGTAAAGAGAACTTATGGCACTGAGGCCATGAGGTATAATCTTCTTGCTGCAAGATTGATTGGTGATCTTGTGAAAGGTTTTCTGGGTCCCCGGGGATTAGAAAAAATGTTTATTGATATTCTTGGTGAAGTGACCGTTACTAAAGATGGTGCAACCTTTCTAAGAAAGATTGACGTTGAACATCCAGCTGCAAAAGTAATAATTGAAGCCTCAAATACTGTGGATAACACTGTCGGAGACGGTACTACCTCTGTTGTCGTCTTTGCAGGAGCACTAGTTGAAAAAGCGCAAGGTTTATTGGAAATGGGTATTTCTCCGGCACTAATTTCAGATGGTTATCATGATGCGTTGCAGATGGCAATTGAAATTATCAGGAAAGTTGCTAGGGAATCAACAAATTATGACAGAAGAATAATGAAATATCTTGTTGATACTTGTTTGGGATCGAAAGCAGTTTCTCACTTTACTGAAGAGATTGAAATTCCCAGTCTTGTAGTTGAGGGAGTATGTAGGATTGCCAATTTCTCAAAAAACTATCTGGATGTGGATGATATTAAAATTGAAGAAAAAATAGGAAATTGTTCTGAAATTCAGCTTATCGAAGGAACTGTAATAGACAAAACAATAGATGAATCGTCGATGCCTAGAGTTATAGAAAACGCACAGATTTTACTCCTTGACAATGACATTCAAGATGAACGAACTAAAACTGATGCAGAAATTAGAATTTCTGCTCCTACTCAAGTTAAACAATTCCTTGATATTAAAACTAGTAACCTGCTTCAAAAGATTCAATTTGTAATCAAATCTGGTGCTAATGTGATTTTTTCTCGCGGAGGCATTGATCCTCTTGCATTGAACCATTTTGCCAAGAATAGGATTTTAACTGTTAAAAGAGTTAAAGAAAATGACTTATTATGGTTGGCAAAAGCTACAGGAGCCAAAGTTGTGAGAGATTTTGATACGATAAGCAGTACTGATATCGGATATGCTGCAAAGGTGTATGAAAAGATGGTCGGTGATGACAAAATGGTTTTCGTTAATGGTTGTAGGAATCCAAAATCAATTACTTTTCTATTACGTGCTAATTCGAAGAAGATCCTTGATGAATTTCATCGTTCTGTTCTTGATTGTATCTATGTACTGAGAAACTTTATTACTGAACCGAAGATTGTACCTGGAGGCGGTGCGATAGAGCTATTCATTGCCCAGTTAATTAAGGACCGTTCGTATATATATTCTGGTAGGGAACAAATTGTACTCCAAAAATTTGCAGAAGCCCTCGAGGTGATACCACTAACAATTGCCAAAAATGCTGGAATGAATACTATGGATATAGGGACCCATCTGAGGGAAAAAGTCCATTCACAAATACAGTTAATGAAGAAGAGAATATGGAAAAGAGAATATCAATACAACAACCATCATGACTGGTACGGAATTAATGCAGTTGAAAGAAAAATAGACAATATGATGGATTTACATGTCATGGAGCCGCAAATGGTAAAGGAACAGATCCTTATTACTGCAACAGAGGTCATTATTTTGCTTATGCGAGTAGATGACGTACTTATGAAAAAACCAATTAACATCCATGGACACACTCATACCCATATAGATGGTACTACACATTCTCACAAGGGAGGAAATAAACCACATGATCACTTTGATAGGTTAGGAAAACAACAGAGACCTATGCATCACTATTACTGACCTAAATACAAGTCGACAGGTGTCGTAGCTATAATAATTATTGTAAATATAACATCGATTGAAAGCAGATCGTGTTGTATTTAGGACCGTTACAACATGAAAAATGTCTAGACATGTCCAGATTATACTACATATTGGATATTTGGCATGACATTAATTACATTCCCTTTAGACTATGGAGCAAGAACATAGCTTGTAGTTGGAATAGGTTCCATTATTGTTAAACGCAATCTTTGTGTCCTCTCAAGTTTAATGTTGAAAACAATCTTTCTGAGGCTTTCTGGCACGCCAATCATAACCTGATCTGGTTTCAGGAGCCTTGGAATATTTTTTTTTATTTCACTTCTATTATTCCTATTCGAGCGCAATTGATCAATGACGTATTTAAGATAAATGTATAAGGTCTCGTTAATGTTAATCTTCAATTTTCTTGCTAATTTATTATTTATATCCTTGATTGAATTTGAAAGAATAATATAGTCTGTCTTACTGTAAAACTGATAACCCCTTGTGAAAGGAGATGTATCGGATTCTCCCTGAACAGTAACTGTAACGTCTATCAGAATACTATAACATATCCATTAATTATTTTTTGGCATCTTTTCCATAGGTTAATGGAGGTCTCTTTGGAACTTTGGCCTTTGGTCCTTTTCCAAAGTCATAGGTATTGCCCAGCCCCCTGTAGAAATTCGGTCTCACCGGTTTCCCTTGAGTCAGGCCCTTCTTGGTTAGTGACAATCCTGCCAATAGTTCGACAATCAGCCTGTTTGCTAAACCTGAGGTGATACCACCATTGTATGAATTACCATCACTTACGTCATAGTTAGGAGCTACTTCAACCAAATCAAATGCAAATCTGTCNGGATCAAATGAGGTAGAAAGAAGCCGCATAAGTCTCATACCTTCCCGTGATGTCAAACCATTTGGTTCAGGTTCTCCTGTACCAGGAGCATATGCAGGATCGAAACGTATCTATATCCCAGCTTATGTACACTGCATCAACGTTATCATTTGCTCTGTCCGCAGCCTCCTTTGCTATCTTGTCAATACCTAGCTCTTCAACATCAAGCATTGTGAACCACTGGAAATCCTGATCAGCCATCCATTTATACAAGTCAGGTCCAGGCCAATATCCTCGTCGGTCCTATCAGAGTGTAGTTCTTTCCTTTGAGACAGCCAAGCTCCATTATTCTTCTAATATGCGCACCGTGATCATATTTGAATCCACACAANCCTTGTGGGGCNCAATCAGCATGNGTATCAATATGGATCATTCCAATATTTTTATACTTCTTGGCAAATGCACGCACATTTGCAAAAGTTATGGAATGATCTCCCCCAAGCATCACCGGAATGCCGTCAATATCTAGAACCTCTTTGACTTTATCTGTCATCCTTCTATGTGATTCAACGACATCACCAGGGGAAACATTAACATCGCCGTAGTCAACAGTTCTAAATACCCCAAACGGATCAACTCCTGTTTCTATATTAAAATGTTCATAGGGTGGTGAAGGCACGGTGGACGCTGCCCGAATTGCTCGCGGACCGTATCTGGCTCCGGGTCTAATTGTTGTACCAAAGTCAAAGGGTTCTCCAATTATGGCCACATCTGGTTTGACGCTTTTCAGCTCTTCGTGACTTCGTAACCAAGGCAGTTTCAAGAATGTAGGAATTCCAACAAAAATTGGCTCATCGTTACCTTTGTAAGAATTACCATAAAATTCCATTCCCATATTATTTCTAATGTACCTAATTGATACCATTTCTTAAATATTTCTAAGTGTAACGCATCATTCTGAATCGCAAATTTAAATAGCTCTGAATACAATTCAAAATATGGATTTGATGACAGAGGTGTATGCAATGTTTTCTGCAATACTTGTTTCGAGCGCCGTTTTTCTGTACTTCGGAACTATTGGGCTAAAGAATGAACCTCAAGAAGAAGTAAATGCATAAATTCATTAATCAATACCATGCAGGTTTCCATAGAGATTTCGATGATAGGATCGTGTTTCTTGGTGTTTCTCTTCAATGATCTTTAATTCAATATTTAATCGGCTCTCTAAGGGATATTCGCCTGGAAAGCCAAATATTCTAAGACTTAGTAAGAAGGATGCCTCAAATGAATTGGTAAAGAACGGAGAAGATATGGCAAATGCAAAGAGATATGATGAAGCATTGACATTTTTTGAAAAAGCTCTAAGTATTAATCCAAATAATGACATGGCTTGGGGTGACAAGGCATTGATTCTTGACAAGGTGGGAAATACCGCAGAAGCTTTGTTGTCCTTTTCAAAGGCGATTTCAATAAATCCAAATAACTCAATTACATGGCTTAACAAAGGACTAACTTTGCTTCGAATGCGCAAATTCAATGAATCAATAGAGTGTTTCGATACTGCTATAAAACTTGATAATAGCTATGCAAAGGCCTGGTATAATAAGGGTAGAGCGTTGGCAATGCTTGGCGAAAATGACAAATCGCAACCTTGTCTAGACAAAGCCCGGAAATTAGATCCAATGCTTTATGCAAAATTGACTAGGTTAAAGTTTTAGGTAAACTAGCAGACTATCTGATTGCTAGGACTGGACAATGAGCATGTCCTATTACTGAATTTGCAATTCCTCCCATGAGGAATCTGGCACCTCCGGTTATTCCCTTTGTTCCAATCAAAATAAGATCTACATCGTTATCTTTAGCATAATCAATAATTCCTTCCGCTGCTGACGATTTGATTACTACTGCTGTAGTTGTGTTGATGCCTTCTTTTTCAAATAACACCTTTGATTCGTTCAGAAATTCCTCTGCTTGCTTCTTCACGGCTTTTTCATACTCTTCGGCCTTCCCTCCTCTATAGTAACCAATCATATTGCGAATGACCCCAAGGGATGCCTTGTCTAAAACATGTATTGCAGTCACACTGGCGCCTAGTGACTTTGATAGTGTAATGGCATAGGCTATGATTTTTTCCTTGTATCCTGATTTATCAAGTGCAATAAGTATTCTGCCTATTTTTGGCTTCTCATTTCCCACTGATTTGTTATTGGTCTGTTGCGGCATATTTGTTTCGCCTATCCCATGCCTATCTCTTACTTGGAACTTTCCTTATATCTATTGGATTTACCCATTTAGAAACATCAGTTCCAGTTACCACATCTTCCTCTGAAGGGATTAAATAGATTACATCGTGTCTTGAAGGTTTTCTCTTGTAAGTAGCTAAACTCACCGTTACAAATACTACGAAAGATACTATCGGTGGGATGATTGTATCTAGGCCTAAATACGCAAATAGAGGACTGTCAGGAGGGGCGGTGCTAATTGTGAAATAGAATATCATTCTAAGTACCGATCCGATTACGATTGAAGCAACAGCCGCCTCAGGTGTTGACTTTTTCCAATAAGTGCCCATTACAAGTGGGACAAAACAACCAGCAAACACGATGTCAAATGCAAGAATCAGGTATACACCAGGTCGGGGAATAAGTGCGCCAAGGGCAAATGCAGTAAAAAACATTGGAATTACAAAGATTCTAGTCGCAAGGAGTAATTGTCTATCGCTAAGCAATTTACCCTTTAATCTCGGCAAGATATTCCTCTGCAGTATGTTTCTTGATATCACACTAGCAATAGCTAATGTACCTCCATTAGCAGTGGACATCCCGCAACTAATAGTACTAACTAACATCAATATCCCAATCACCTCAGGTACATGCTTTATAGCCACCACTGGATAAAGAGTAAAGGGATCTTCAATGTTTGGCTCCAAGGTGTGGCCAATAATTCCAATCATTGTAGTAGGAATAAGTATAAGCATGGTCAACCCAGCTGCCAGGTAACAACTTTTCTGAGCTGTTCGCCCTCCTGCAGCAGCGAAGACCCTCTCCATAAAATCTAGTGCTACTATGTCTCCTAGTCCCAAAGACAGTATCGCTGCCCAATTCACCAACGCTCCGGCCTTGAAATCCAATAAACCAGACATGTCCATGAAGCCAGGTGGTGCATTTGCTACTATCGCTTCAAGTCCACCAGGAATCGGTGACCATGGGCCAATGAAATAGAGAAATCCCAGCCAGAACCCGACAACTGCTAGGTAGATATGAAAGATATCAGTGTATGCGCAAGAAAATAATCCACCAAAGTAAGTATATAGTAAAACAATAGCAGTGGAAATTAACATGGCATAAATCAGCGGAATACTTAAAACAACCGATAAGATGTAACCACTAGCCGCTAAATTGCCAGCTACTAGAACGATAAAGCTAATAGACATTAAAGTACCTGACATTATCTCTGCGGTATTCCCATATCTCCTAAAGTAAAAATCTGCAAGGGTTATCATATTCATTCTATTAAATGTCCTGCCAAAGAACAACCCCGTCAATACGAGACAAACCGCCAATCCAATAGGTATGGCCGCACCAGACCAGAATCCATATTGATACGACAATGCTACATTACCTAAGGAAGCATTTCCGTCCACCGCTTCGGAGACCAGCATAGTTCCAACAAAAAATAACGGTAAAGTTTTACCGGCAACTATATACCGTTTACTACTTTTCTTAA
>ARCol0yngRDRAFT_1000127_pt1 | contig 13745 bp, 7 predicted proteins | sample AraColrhizospDNA_FD_9197 | JGI IMG/M metagenome (IMG submission 9197) | reverse complement strand
TGGCATCTCAAGACGGAACGCACCGTTCTTGTCGGTGAGCGTGGCTCCATGACTTTGCGGCTCGTGCTCCTGCCCTTCGGTCGTGTGCGCCCAAATCTGGATGCGCTGCCCGGCGAGTGGAGCCCCGTCGCCGGCGCGGCGTACGGTGCCACTCATCCAGAAGCCACCCTTGCCGATCCGATCCACGATCGCCGCGCCCTTGCGGTAGTTGTTGGACCCGCCCGACATCGAAGAGGTCGGTGCGAGGCCTTGCGCGCTGGCGGGCAACAGGAGCCCGGAAACCCCGGTTGCCACAACGGAGCCGCCCGCGACGAGGAGGTTGCGGCGGTTGAGTACGACGGTGATCATGTAAATTTCTCCTGGCGATCTTGCAGTTGCTCCGCCGATAGGACTGCAACAGGCGCGAGACGCCCTGAATTTAGCGCGGTTGCGGCCAATTTTCCAGTTGCTGGAGGCGAAGCGCGATAGGTCGCAATAACGAGCCAACGCTTAGATTTCATACTGGTCCTCCAATGACTCACCCAAGCTTGGCAAGACACCAAACGGGTATCGAGTTGGGCAAGCTCATGTCCGCTATGGGCCGATAGCCGACATTGTGTATCGCCTCATTCGATGACGTCGTCGGCGCGGCCAAGCAGTGATGCCGGAACGGTCAGGCCGAGCGCCTTTGCCGTCTTGAGGTTGACCGCCAGTTCGTATTTGGTCGCCGCTTGAACCGGCATCTCGGCCGGCTTCTCGCCCTTAAGGATGCGATCAACATAGCCGGCGGCTTGTCGGTAAAAATTGATCGGATCAGCGCCGTAACTAATCAGGCCACCGTCGGCAACAAAAAGCCGAAGCGGATAGGCCGCTGGCATTCGATACCGCGCCGCCAACGAAATGATCAGGTCACGATTATTAACGGTCAGCGGAGCTGCAGCGCAGATCAGGCCGCAATTCGAACCGCGCGCAAATTCGGTGACCGTTCGCTCTACGTCTTTGCCATTTCGCCCACCTAGGGGGGTCAACTCCACCCCAAACGACGGCGCCACAGACTGGATGGCGGCGAACTGACCAACATTCGAAGGGACTGTTGGGTCTCGAACGACGCCGACACGCGTAATGCGGGGCGCGATTTCTTTGAGCAGCTCCAGCCATTTTGTGCCGATGCCATATTCGAAAATTGGAAATCCAGTCATATTACCGCCGGGCTTCGCCAGACTGGCAACAAAGCCAGCGGCCACGGGATCTGCCACCATCACAAATACAATCGGCAAAGTGCTGGTTGCCTGTTGCAATGCGACTACCGACGGAGTGGAGGTCGCAAGGATGACGTCGAGGGGCAGCGCGGCCATTTCCATGGCGGCTTTTTGACTGGAACCGGTATCACCACTCGTCCATCGATACTCAACCTGCAAATTGCGGTCCGTGCTCCAACCCAAATGCCGCAATTCCTGAAGAAACACTTTTAGGCGTGCCTGCACTTCCGGGTTGTCTTGGTTGGGATACGGCATTAGCACGCCAATTCGACGCGTCCGTTCGGGCTGCTGTGCGCGCGTTGCCAATGGCCACATCGCCGCACCGCCGATTAACGTGATGAACTTTCGCCGCCTCATTGCCTGCTCCAAGGCTCGGGAAACGCATCGTAGCGGCTCAGACCTCAGCGGGGAAAGGCCTACCGATGTCCGCTTTGGGTCAAAAGCGGGCGTGTGCGGTGCAAGAACCGATGTCCGCTTTACCCCCCCCAAAGCTGACATATGAGCAAAGTGTGCGGAGCGGACTTTGCGTCGCCAGGACACAGGCGTGCGAACGCACGCCGTCCTTCGGCCGGCTATGCCCGGCCATGACACCACACTTTACGCCGCGTCCCGCGCGTTCTTGTCGAGCAAGCCGGCTTCGATCAGCGCCTGGCGGATGCGCGCCACTTCCGCACGCTCGATCTTGACCAGCGGCGGGCGCACGACCGCGCGCGGCAGTTTGCCGAGCAGCACCAGCGCTTCCTTCATGCGGTTGTGCATGTCGACGAAAGGATCCGCATAGAACGCGCGCGCCGTCGGCTCGATGCGCTCGTTAAGACGTTTCGCCTCGGCCAGGTCGTTCTTCTCCACGGCGCGGAACAGCCGCGCCTGCAGATCGGCGATCACGCTACCCGAACCCGACAGCAGCCCGTTGCAGCCGAGCACCAGCGACGAGAACAGCCACGAGCTGTGCGTGGTCAGCACGTTCACCGGCCGCGGCAGATTCTGCAGCGTCCGAATGTGCCATTCGTGATGCGGTACATTGCCGATCCAGTCCTTGATGGCGCGGATCGACGGCACCTCCTCGCACAACTTCAGCAGCGTGTCCTTCGGATAGCCTTGCCCGGTCGCAAGCGGATACTGGAATACGATCAGCGGCAGATCGGTTGCATCGGCAATGCGCTTGATGTGCGCGAGCGCCATCGCGGGCGACTGCCCGAGCGTGAACGGCGCCGGCGGAAAAACCAGCAGCGCCGACGCGCCGCCCTGCGTTGCCATGCGGGCAATGCGCGCGGCCTCGATGCTACCGTCGGCCCAGATGCCGTTCACCAGCGGCAGGCGTGCGCCGATCTCGTCCTGCGCGATGTCGAGCACACGCTTCTGCTCGTCGAATGTGCACGAGCCGACTTCGGTCGAGTGCGCGTTGATGGTGATCGCGGACAGGCCTTCGACCGATGCGACGTCGCGCAGGTGCTTGCGGAAGCTTGCCTCGTCGATGGCGAGATCGTTGTCGAACGGCAGCAGAACCGCCGGAATCACGCCGTGGGGGACATAAGCCTTCCGCTGCGCCATGAGCCTCTCCCGTTTGAGATCGCCGCGACGAGTATAATTTAGACGACCAGCGCGCCGCCATCGATATAGACAACCGATCCGGTCGCAAAGCCGATCGCCATAAACGCAAGGATTTGCAAGGCGATGTCTTCGCTGGCGCCGACGCGGCCGACCGGCAGAGCGGCGGCGGTCTTTGCCAGCATGTCGCGGCGGGCAGCTTCCGGCATGCTGGCGCGGATGGGCGTGTCAATCGTTCCAGGCGACACGGCATTGACCCTGACCGGCGCCAGTTCCAGCGCCAGACCCTTGGTCAACGATTCAAGTGCGCCGTTGACCGCGCCAACAATCGCAGCGCCGGGCCGTGGGCGAGTGCTGAAGTAACCCGTCACAAGCGTGAGCGAGCCGCCGGCACGGATCTCGGCCGAACGCGCGACGCGCCAGGCACCCCAGAATTTGCTTTCCATGGTCGCACGGACGTCCTCCATGGCAACTGTCTTGAAGGGCCCCGTGCGCAGCTGCGCGGCCGTGACAACCACATGGTCGACCGGCCCGCATTTGCGGAAAAGATCGGCGACGCTTTCATCGCTGGTAACATCAGCCGCGATGTCTGTCGCACCGATCTTGTCGGCAGCAGCCTTCAAACGCTGAGCATTGCGCGAGGCGATCACGACGTCCGCGCCTTCCCGTTTGGCGAGCTCCGCGGTCGCGAGACCGATGCCGGATGAGCCTCCGACAACAACAACTTTTTTTCCGGCAAGCGGCATCTTGTGGCTTCCCTCGTTGGAGACGCGTCTCAAGCGATAATTGAATAGGCGTGGCGTTCTCGCCGTTCGAGCAGCGGCAGGGCGCCTTCCAGCACAAGCTTTTTGAAGTGTGGCGTCTGCTGATGATCGATGAACGCTTGCTCGTCCGTATATTGTTCGTAGAGCAGAAACTCATTTGGATCGTTGTGCGAGCGATTGACGACGAACTCCAGGTTGCCCGGCTCCTGCCGTGCCGCCGGGGCAAGCTCGCGCAAGATCGCTTCGATTTTTTCGGCTTGCCCTTCGCGCGGGCGCCAGTAAGCCACAATCACATATGTCATGATTTACCTGTCGGATGGTGGAAAACACGAGAGCTTCCACGATGATTAAACCGCAGCCCTGACCTCGCCGGCAAATCCGAATTCCGCGGACAACCGGTCGGCGGCGGCACGAACGATGCGTGCCCGTTTCTGCAGCGCCTCGATCGACAACCGCCAGACCGGACCCGAAACACCAATAGCGCCAATAACCTGACCGCTGAAATCGCGAACCGGCACCGCGGCACAGCGCACTTCGGCATCGAACTCGCCATCGTCGATGGCGAGACCCGTGCGCCGCACTTCGGCGATCTCACGCCGCAACGGTTCGGCTGCCGTGATCGACTTCGGCGTCAATGCCGTAAGGTCGGCGCGCGTCAGATAGCGTTCGAACTGATCAACCGGCAGGGCCGCCAGCATGATCTTGCCGAGAGCCGTGCAGTGCGCGGGACGCACCGCGCCGGCGCGATCGTTGAGCTGGAAGGCGCCCTTCCCGCCCGTGCGNGCCAGCACGACGACCGCATCGTCCATCCGCACCGAAAAATGCGCGCTCTCTCCGGTTTCACGCGAAAGATCCTCGAGGATNGGCGTCGCCAGGCTCACCATTTCCACTTCGTCGAGCGCGCTTGCCGCCAGTGCAAACAGCGGCCGGCCGATCCGATAACGCTTGGAATCCGGCATCTGGCGCACATAGCCGAGCGACGCCAAAGTCTTGACCAGATGGAATGTCGTCGAATTGTGCAAACCGACGCGCTTGGAAAGATCGGCCAGGCCGATGCCGTCCCGGTTGCGGGCGATCTCCTCCATGATGGCGAAGGCGCGCGCGAGCGATTGCACGCCGCCGCGCGGCTGCCCGGCGCCGGGAGCCGCTGAAGCGCGCTCGGAGGCCCGTGCCGCGGCACTTGCCGATCTTGGCTTGCTTTGCGTTTTCACTGCGGTCTCGCCCCCAGCATCGCTATTTCGCAGGCACCACGTCGGGAAGATAACGCTTGCCGAAGACCGGCTCCTTGTACGGCGTCGGCGGCAATTGCCATGCCCCGGTCGAAGGCGGGCGCACTTCCGCGTCCACATGCACGTCGAGCAGATAAGGCTTGTTGGCCTTGATCGCGTGCTCGAGCGCGCCCTTGAAGTCCTGCGACTTTGTCACGGTCATCGCTTCGACACCGGTCGCGCGTGCCCAGGCCGCAAAATCGGGATTGTAAGGTTTATTGTTCGGCCCTTCATGGAACATGGTGCCATGCTCGCGGCCGCCGAACATGCCGAGCTGGATGTCGCGGATCGAAACCCAGCCAAAATTATTCCAGATCACCCAGACCACGGGGATATTGTACTCGACCGCGGTGCACAGCACGTGCGGCACCATGGTGAAGCAGCCGTCGCCGGTAACGGCAACGACGGGCCGGTCGGGCGCGGCAAGCTTGGCGCCAAGCGCGCCGGCGGCGCCGAAGCCCATGCCGGAGAATCCCCACGAATTGAGCATCGTCTGCGGGCGCCGGGCTTTCCAGAATTGCATGTACCAGTTGTGACTGACGCCGACGTCGCAACACAGGATGGCGTCCGGCGGCAGCACGGCCTGACAATCCGCAACGATGCGCTCGGGCCGGATCGGCGACGCATGCGTCTCGAAATTCGGCCGGACAAAATTGTCCCACTCGGACTGCCATTTCCGGATGTCGGCAACCCAGGCCTTCGTTGCCTCTCGCTTCGGCTTGCGCGTATCGACCTCGGCCAGCAACTGGCGCAGGAAGGTGCGCGCATCGGCCAACACGCCGATGTCGGGCGGATAGTTGCGGCCAAGTTCGTCCGGGTCGACGTCCGCATGGATCAATTTGGTCTGCGGAAAATTCCACGAATATCCCGGCATCCATGATGACGCCGAACGGTCATCGAAGCGCGCACCGATAGCAATGACCAGGTCCGCCCGCCGGCCCGCTTCGTTTGCCGGGTATGCGCCATTGCGTCCGATGAACCCGAGCGCCAGCGGATCGGTCATGTCCAGCGCGCCCATGCCGTTCGGCGACGAGATCACCGGGACCTGCAGCCGATGCGCGAATTCGGTGAGCTCGCGCGAGGCCTCCGACAGCGTGACACCGTGGCCGACGAAGATGACTGGCCGCTGCGATTTGAGAATGAGGTCGACGCACGCCGCTATTTCGTCGGGCGAGGCGCCGCTGCGCTGCGCATTGAGCGGCGGCGACGGCGGCGGGATCTCGACGTCATCTTCTTCCTGGAAAACATTGAATGGCACGTCGACATTCACGGGGCCGGGCCGGCCCGACAGCATGGTCGTGGTCGCCTGGCGCAGCGCCAACGGCAACATGTCCACCCGGGTCGGCTGGAAGCTGCGCTTCACGACCGGCCGGATGATGTTCGGGAAATCGGCCTGGAAGTGCTTGTTGATTTCCTGAAACGGGCTGCGGTTGAACTGCGAGGTCGGCACATTGGCGGTGATCGCAAGCAATGCCGAGGAATCCGAGATCGCGAGCGCAAGCGGCATGACAATATTGCAGGAGCCCGGCCCGCAAGAGGTCAGGGTCGCCACCGCCTCGTGCCGCACGCGGAAATAGGCATCGGCCATGTGAGCGGCCACTTGCTCGTGGCGTGGCGAGACCAAGGTGATGCGGTCGCGCGCCTCATAAAGGGAATCCAGGATGCCGACGTTGCCGTGCCCGCAAATCCCGAAAACGTAAGGGATTTTGCTGTCGATCAGGTATTCGGTGATGAGGTCCGCACCCTTCATTCGTGGCATCGCGTTCCACCCGTGCTGGTCGGCCTATCCTATTGAAAAGACAGGTTTTTGCTTTCCGACAATACGAGACTGAGTTTAACCATATCGGTGATGGCGCGACAACGCTGTTGCTGCGTGGCCAGGGATCCCGCCTTTGACCTAATATCGCACCTCCGGAACGGGAACTTTCCCCGGATTAGCGGATTTAATTGCTGGCGGGCGCTCCAGGGTGACCAATGTCTGGAGCGATCGAGAGGGGGGTCAGGGTTCTGTCCCAAACAAACGGCGAACAACCATGGCAGGGCAGCTTCGCGTTGATCGGGCGCTGACCATGCAGTTCGGACCTTATCGCCTCCGATCGCCCCCGCCGCGCGCAAGCGTGGCGATGAAGGCGGGTTATTCGGGAGGCGTCGATGCAACCAACTACGGTCACTAACAAAAATATCGCCAACGGCGTGCCGAAGAAGCGCGCGGGCAAGTCGGACGACGACGGCTCCGCCCCCGACTCACCGCTGGAATTGCAAAACCTCTTGCAGGCGCTGCGCGCAATGCGCGCCGGCGACTTTTCCGTGCGGATGACCGGCGAGGAAGACGGCCTCCTCGGCAAGATCGCGGATACTTTCAATGATATCGTTGCAGCCAATCAGCGCATGGCCGAACAGATCGATCGCGTCGGCGAACTCGTCGGTCGCGAGGGCCAGACGCGTCATCGTGTGAAATTCGGCCTCTCGAACGGCGCCTGGGGCGAGATCGAATCCTCGGTCAATACGCTGATCGACGACCTGATCTGGCCGACCAAGGAAGTCACGACGGCGGTCGCCGCGGTCGCGCAAGGCAACCTGCTCAACACGGTGCGCCTCGAAGTCGACGGCCGCCCGCTCAAAGGCGAATTTCTCGAAGCCGCGACCATCGTGAACACGATGATCAAGCAGCTCAGCGTGTTCACCTCGGAAGTGACGCGCGTCGCGCGCGAAGTCGGCACCGAGGGCAAGCTCGGCGGTCAGGCGCAGGTGCGCGAAGTGACCGGCGTGTGGAAGGACCTCACCGAGAGCGTGAACTCGATGGCGAGCAACCTGACCGCGCAGGTGCGCAATATCGCCGAAGTCACCATCGCCGTCGCCGACGGCGATTTGTCAAAGAAGATCACCGTCGACGTTCGCGGCGAAATCCTGCAGCTGAAGGAAGCCATCAACACGATGGTGGACCAGTTGCGCTCGTTCGCATCGGAAGTGACGCGCGTCGCGCGCGAGGTCGGCACCGACGGCAAGCTCGGCGGCCAGGCGCTCGTGCCGGGCGTCGCCGGCACCTGGAAGGACCTGACCGACTCGGTCAACGCCATGTGCGGCAACCTGACCGACCAGGTGCGTAACATCGCGCAGGTGACGACCGCCGTCGCGCGCGGCGACCTGTCCCGCAAGATCACCGTCGACGTGCGCGGCGAAATTCTCGAACTCAAGGACACCATCAACACGATGGTGGACCAGCTCAACTCATTTGCCTCGGAAGTGACGCGCGTGGCGCGCGAGGTCGGCACCGAAGGCAAGCTCGGCGGCCAAGCGCAGGTGCCCGGCGTCGCCGGCACCTGGAAGGACCTGACCGACAGCGTCAACTTCATGGCCGGCAACCTGACCGCCCAGGTCCGCAACATCGCCGATGTCGCAACCGCGATCGCCGGTGGCGACCTGTCGAAGAAGATCACCGTGAACGTGTCGGGCGAGATCCTGCAGCTGAAGGAAACCGTCAACACGATGGTGGACCAGCTCAACGCGTTCGCCGGAGAAGTGACGCGCGTCGCGCGCGAGGTCGGCACCGAAGGCCGGCTCGGCGGCCAGGCCAGCGTGCTCGGTGTTGCCGGCACCTGGAAGGATTTGACCGACAGCGTGAACTCGATGGCGGGCAACCTGACCGCGCAGGTCCGCAACATCGCCGAAGTGACCACCGCCGTGGCGCGTGGCGACCTGTCGCGCAAGATTACCGTCGACGTGAAGGGCGAAATTCTCGAGCTCAAGGACACCATCAACACGATGGTGGACCAGCTCAACTCGTTCGCCTCGGAAGTGACGCGCGTGGCGCGCGAGGTCGGCACCGAAGGCAAGCTGGGCGGCCAGGCGCAAGTGCCGGAAGTGGCCGGCACATGGAAGGACCTGACCGACAACGTCAACTTCATGGCGTCGAACCTGACCGCGCAGGTCCGCAACATCGCCGAGGTCGCAACCGCGATCGCCAATGGCGACCTGTCGAAAAAGATCACCGTGGACGTGCGCGGCGAGCTGCTGCAGCTGAAGGAAACGCTCAACACCACGACCGATCAGCTGCGCTCGTTCGCGGGCGAAGTGACGCGCGTCGCGCGCGAGGTCGGCACCGAAGGCCGCCTCGGCGGCCAGGCCAACGTGCCCGGCGTCGCCGGCACCTGGAAGGACCTGACCGACAACGTCAACGGGCTGGCGGCGAACCTCACCACGCAGGTCCGCAACATCGCCGAAGTGACCACCGCCGTGGCGCGTGGCGACCTGTCACGCAAGATCACGGTGGACGTGAAGGGCGAAATTCTCGAGCTCAAGAACACCATCAATACGATGGTGGACCAGCTCAACGCCTTTGCCTCGGAAGTCACGCGCGTCGCGCGCGAAGTGGGCACTGAAGGCAAGCTGGGCGGCCAGGCGCAGGTGCCCGGCGTTGCCGGCACCTGGAAAGACCTGACCGACACCGTGAACGTGATGGCCGCCAACCTCACCGAGCAAGTGCGCGGCATCGTCAAAGTCGTGACCGCCGTCGCAAACGGCGAGCTCAAGCAAAATCTCGCGGTGAAGTCGAAGGGCGAGGTCGCCGCCCTCGCCGAAACCATCAACAACATGACCGACACGCTGGCGATTTTCGCCGATCAGGTGACGACCGTGGCGCGCGAGGTCGGCGTGGAAGGGCGTCTCGGCGGGCAGGCCGCCGTGCCCGGTGCTGCCGGCACCTGGAAGGACCTCACCGGCAACGTCAACCTTCTGGCCGCAAACCTCACCACGCAAGTGCGCGCCATCGCCGAGGTGGCGACCGCAGTGACCAAAGGCGACCTGACGCGGTCCATTCAGGTCGACGCGCGCGGCGAAGTCGCCGAGCTCAAAGACAACATCAACACGATGATCGACAACCTGCGCCTGACGACGGACCGCAATACCGAGCAGGACTGGCTCAAGACCAACCTCGCCAGATTCACCAACATGCTGCAGGGCCAGCGCGATCTTGCCACCGTCGGCCGGCTGCTGCTGAGCGAGCTCACCCCGCTGGTGAATGCGCAACAGGGCGTCATCTACCAGGTCGAGAGCGAGGAACTACACACGATGCGGCTGCTCTCCGCCTATGCCGACGACGGCGTCAACGGGCATCCCCAGCGCCTGCGCATCGGCGAAGGCCTCATCGGCCAATGCGCCGCCGACAAGCGCCGCATGCTGATCACCGACATGCCCGACCGCGCGGTTCCGATCGGCTCGGCGCTGTTCAAGGTGGTCCCGAGCAACATCATTGTCCTGCCCGTGCTGTTCGAGAACCAGGTGAAGGCCGTGATCGAGCTCGCATCGGTTTCGCAGTTCACCGCCCTGCAGACGATGTTCCTCGAGCAGCTGACGGCCAGCATCGGCATCGTGCTCAACTCGATCGAAGCGACGATGCAGACCGAAGGCCTGCTCAAGCAATCACAGCAGCTGGCCGGCGAATTGCAGGCGCAACAGCGCGAGCTGCAGCAGACCAACGATCAGCTCGAGCAGAAGGCGCAGCAGCTGGCGGAGCGGAACGTCGAAGTCGAAAGGAAGAACCAGGAAATCGAACAGGCACGGCGCGCGCTCGAGGAAAAGGCAGCCGAGCTCGCCCTCACCTCCAAATACAAGTCCGAATTCCTTGCGAATATGTCGCACGAGCTGCGCACACCACTCAACAGCATCCTGATCCTGGGGCAGCAACTCGCCGACAACCCCGACGGAAACCTCTCGTCGAAGCAGACGGAGTTCGCGCGCACCATTCACGGTGCGGGCACCGATCTGTTGAACCTGATTTCCGATATTCTCGACCTGTCGAAGATCGAATCCGGAACCGTCACCGTGGAGGCGGAAGAGCTCCTGTTCACCAGCCTGCTCGATGCAGTCGGCAGGCCGTTCCGCCACGAGGCCGAAACTCGGCAGCTCTCGTTCAACGTCGACCTCGATTCGACGCTCGGGCGCACCCTCATCACGGATTCCAAGCGGCTCCAGCAGGTGCTCAAGAACCTGCTGTCGAACGCGTTCAAGTTCACCGAGCGCGGCGGCGTGCAACTCAAGGTCTTTGCCGCGCCCGCAGGCTGGACGGCGAGCCATCCCATCCTCAGCCAGGCGCAAAGCGTGGTCGCCTTCGAGGTCGCCGATACCGGTATCGGCATCCCGGCCGAAAAGCAGAAGATGATTTTCGAGGCCTTCCAGCAGGCCGACGCCAGCACCAGCCGCAAATACGGCGGCACCGGCCTTGGCCTCGCAATCAGCCGCGAGCTTTCCAATCTGCTGGGCGGCGAAATCCAGTTGCGGAGCGCCTCCGGCGTCGGCAGCACATTTACGCTATACCTGCCGATTACCTATGTTGGTCCGTCGACCGCCCTGCGTGCGGCCGGCGCACCGAGCCTGGTCCAGTTGCCGGCGGCAAGCACGCCGATCGTTCTGCCCGAGCGCGCGATTGAACATATTCCCGACGATCGCACCAAGATTGAGCCCGGCGATTCAATTCTGCTGATCGTCGAAGATGATCCGCACTATTGCCGCGTGCTTGTCGATCTTGCGCGCGACAAGGGCTTCAAGGTGCTGGTCGCAATGCGTGGGTCGGATGCGCTGGAGCTGGCAAAGCAGTACCAGCCGAGCGCGGTGTCACTCGACGTATTCCTGCCTGACATGCTGGGCTGGAGCGTGCTCAGCCAGCTCAAGCAGAACCCGCTGACGCGTCACATTCCGGTGCAGATCATCACGCTCGACGAGGACAAGCATCACGGGCTCGCCCGCGGTGCATTTTCCTTTGTCAGCAAGCCCACCACCACCGAAGGCGTGGAGGCCGCGCTACGGCGCATCAAGGAATATGCGGCGCCGCGGCGAAAACGCCTGCTGGTCGTTGAAGACAATCCTGCCGAGCAGATGAGCATTTCCGAGCTGCTCGGCCATGACGATGTCGAGATAGAAACCGCAGGCACCGGCCGTGGTGCGCTCGATACGCTGCGGCGGCAGCCGGCAGACTGCGTGGTGCTCGATCTGCGCCTGCCCGACATGACGGGATTCGAGGTTCTGGAGGAGCTTGCAGCCGACGAACGCCTGTCCGACGTGCCGGTCGTCGTTTTCACGGGGCGAGAACTCAGCCCGGAAGAGGATGCCAGGCTTCACACGATGGCGCGCAGCATCGTCGTGAAAGGCGTGGAGTCACCAGAGCGGCTGCTGGACGAGACCGCGCTCTTCCTGCACCGCGTGGTGACCGACCTGCCGCCCGAAAAGCAGCGCATGCTCGAGCGGCTGAACAGCTCCGACGAGGATCTCGTCAATCGAACCGTTCTCCTCGTCGATGACGACGCCCGCAACATCTTTGCGCTGAGCAGCGTGCTGGAGCGGCGCGGGATGCGGGTCTTGACCGCCACGACCGGCAACGAGGCCATCAAGCACATCGAATCGAATCCGGACATCGCCATTGTTCTCATGGACATCATGATGCCGGAGATGGACGGCTATCAGACCATGGAGCAAATCCGGAAGAACCCCAAATTCCGTCGTCTGCCAATCGTCGCACTCACCGCAAAAGCGATGAAAGGCGACCGCGAAAAGTGCCTGGATGCCGGCGCCTCGGACTACCTGGCGAAGCCGGTGAACACCGAACAACTATTGTCCGCTCTCCGTAGCTGGTTGCATCGCTGAGGCCAAAGACATCATGCTGGAAGACAAGGTCAACATTCTGCTCGTCGACGATCAGCCGGCGAAGCTTTTGACCTACCAGGCAATCCTCGGTGACGTCGGCGAGACTCTGCTGACCGCAAGCAACGCCACGGAGGCGCTGGAGTTGCTGCTGAAGAACGACGTCGCGGTCGTCCTCATCGACGTTTACATGCCGGACATCGACGGGTTCCAGCTTGCCGCGATGATCCGCAACCATCCGCGCTTCGAAAAGACCGCGTTGATCTTCATTTCAGCGATTTTGCTGACGGACGTCGATCGCCTGCGCGGCTACGAAATGGGTGCGGTCGACTATGTCCCGGTACCGGTGATCCCCGAAGTCTTGCGGGCGAAGGTCAAGGTCTTCGTCGAGCTTTACCGCAAGACCCGGCAGCTCGAGCAGCTCAATCGCGAGCTCGAGGCCCGGGTCGCGGAGCGTACCGCTGCCCTCGCCGCTTCCACGCGGCAACTCCGGCAGAGCGAACGGCTGCGCAGCCTCGCGCTCGCCGCCGGCCAGATGGGTAGCTGGGAATGGAACGTCGCGCGCGGAAACACGACCTGGGACCAGGGCCAATGCGAGATCTTCGGCGTCGACCCCAGCACTTTCGTGCCGACCGTCGACAGCGTGCGGCCGCTGATCGGTCCGGGTGACTTCGAACTTCTGGAGCGCGCGTTCCGGAAGCTTTCGAAAAACGCCAACACCTTTCAGACCGAATTCCGCGTCCTGCGCCCAAACGGCGATGTGCGCTGGTGCACCGGCACGGCGATCGCGAACTTCGATGAACGAGGGCGCTTGATCTGGCTCAGCGGTGTGGTCGCGGATATCACCGAACGCAAGCGGGCGGAAGAACGGCAAATCCTGCTCGCCGAGGAAGTGGATCACCGCGCCCGCAACGTCGTCGCTGTCGTGCAGTCCATTATGCGGCTGACCCGTGCCGAGACCATCGATGACTACATCGGCGCGCTCGATGGCCGCATCAGCGCGCTGTCGAGCGCGCACAGGCTGCTTGCAAGCTCGCGCTGGGAAGGCGCCGATCTCAATCGGCTGGTCGATGAAGAATTTGCCCCCTATCGGGCGGGAGGCAAGGAGCGCGTTTCGGTGCGCGGGCCGGTTGTCGTGCTCCCGCCGGCGACGGCTCAGACGATCGCGCTCGCATTGCACGAGCTCGCAACCAACGCGGCGAAATACGGCGCCCTGTCGACCCAGGCCGGCCGCGTCAATCTGAGTTGGCGCCTCAGCGACGGCCGGCTCGAATTGTCATGGCAGGAATCGGACG
>ARCol0yngRDRAFT_1000123_pt1 | contig 13892 bp, 18 predicted proteins | sample AraColrhizospDNA_FD_9197 | JGI IMG/M metagenome (IMG submission 9197) | reverse complement strand
GAAATATTGCTCATGGATGAGCCTTTTGCCTCATTGGATTCCCAAACAAGAGACTTACTTTCAGTTGAATTACAGCTGATTTGGTCAAAAACTAGAAAAAATATTATTTTTGTAACTCATAATATAATGGAATCTGTGTGTCTTGGTGACAGAGTTTTTGTATTCACGAATAGACCTGGAAAAATTAAAAGAGAAATAACAATTGAACACAGAAGACCCAGATTAACCGAAGATGATGAACTTAAACCATTCTATAGAGAAGTCTTGGGGGAATTGAAAAGTGAAATTAGCGCTGCACGCAAACAAAAGACTGACTAGATTGTCCTTAGTTTCTTTACAAAATTTAGACCATCATCGAAACTATTGGGTGAGCACAATAGGACTTTTTTCGTCAAATTACCTGCCTCATGGATGAAATTTTCTGGTTCGTCTTTATATGTAGACCAATCCAAGCCTATATTCTGAGCAGAAATTTCATTTCTCTTTGAAGGACACATTATACATGGAATAACATCAATTCCATAGGGTGCGGACAATTTAACAATATCTTCGAGACTATCTATAGAGCTAATAGATTGTGTGACAAACGCTCGTGGTCTTGCTTTGAGCTTGTTTTTTATTTTCACTCGATTATCTATTTTGCTTGGAAAAGATAGATCTAATTTTATGTAATTATCAAAATTATACTCTGATAGTATTTTGACAGCATTGGTGGGTAGTACATTAAAAAATTTATTGCCAATAATCGGATCGTCTCCACGAAGAATCAAGATGCTATAAACTTCAGACAATATTGCCTCTGTAACAAATTGAAAAATAGATATCAGATTCCTGTCGTAAAGTCTACAAGTACAGCTTATCGGTTTCGATATGCCCATTTGTTTTAGTAGTGAAACCAGCATCAAATTCGAAACTCTAGGGGTACCAAGAACATTGTCAGTTAGATGTATACCGTCAACATATTCTGATATCTTATTTACTCTTGTCAAAAAGATATCGATATTTTTTTTTACTACGCCATTTTCAAATTGGTTGTTGTGAAGAACCTTGGGTGGATTCATCTCATAGATAACTTTGAATGTCATTAATAACTAACAATAAACTTTCTTTATATAGTGATTATGCTGTTAGAAAATATTTCAAATCAGTGACAAAAAAGGCGAAACCGTTTCGTATTTTTTTTACAACATTTTGACGTAAAAAGGTATCGCCTTGATAATTATCCAGTATTAATTATGTTCAATAAATTTAACATAAATTCTGGGATTTATTCAATTTAAAAGCCTGAACACTGAGAAGGGGAGGGAGTTTGTTTACTAAATAAAGAAAAAAAGGATTGTAGGCAACAAAAAATAGTTACCTATTGGTTTTCACCCTATGGCAGCGAATACATCATTAGATGTAGGAGCTACTACCTCACCCTGTATAAGGCCGTTGAATGCATCATTTCCAGTGTTTGGTTGTATTACATCATTGGAGCAAGTAAATGCATTGTCGTTACCACTGCTACTGCCACCGGCACCGCCATCTCCGCTATCATCTTTGGCGTCACCGCCATTTGCATCAGCGCCGCCATGCTCTACTCTACAATTATTTTCCTGTTCTATTTTCAGGTCTCTGTCGCTTGCGTTACAGTTGTGGTCACCATTGTCTTTGCAATCTCCGGTGTCAGCATATACTGTTGCTGCTTGTATCATTGTTGCTGTTAATCCTGTCAACATTCCTCCAGACAGAATTACTAACATCAACACATGTTTTGTATTCATGCTTTTTATCGTAAAATGATACTAAACTAAGTATAAGTAAATTGGCTAAGAACAAGTGGTAAAAAAAGTAGAGATTTTTTTCTACTTGGATAATTCTGAAAATATTACAACCGTTCACCTATAAAAACAGGACGTTATTACATAAATAATGGGATTTATGTAGTGCGAATCAAGTATGAGTAAAATCTTAGACAATTCATAAATAAATAAAATTCGAAAATTGTCCACAGGTGCCAACGGAACTTATTAACCGTTACTACCACGATATATTCAAATATTAATAAAATTAATGGCCCGTTACTTTAAATGCCATAAATCTGTGTTTTTCATTTCATTTCATTTCATTTCATTTCATTTCATTTCATTTCATTTCATTTCATTTCATTTCATTTCATTTCATTTCATTTCATTTCATTTCATTTCAACTCTCGCCATACGAATATAGCAATATTTAGAATTACCGTGGCAGCTAATAGGGCCGTGATGGTTTTTTGATTCAATTCGTTTTGTTCAGTTGGATGTAAGCCTGGTCTCTCTGTTTTAAGGAGTCCGGCTCTTTAACATTCTGCATAAATTCTGCGCCATACTTCGAGATTATCTCTTTATCAAGATCGTTACTTGTTCCGCTTAACCATACGCCGCTTTTGTCATGATAAAACTTGCATGAATCCGAGATGTATTGTTTCATTTCGGGACTCATCAAATCAGTTAAATTAAATTTTATTTCAGGTGGGCCAAACAGAGTTTGTAAAATAAAAGTATTCATGCTTCCATTATAGCAACTCAGATACGATCTTGTTTCATTAGTTTGCGTGTTATTAAATTGTCCATGACCAACTTGCATTAAAACAAGTCGAATTATCAAGGCAGCAGCCATTAAGCTCAGCGTCAAAATTGTGGACTTGGAAAGATCAATGTGTGTCATTGCATTTCATTTCTAATTATGAAATTCTTTTGCTTCTTTCTCCATCTTTTCTAATCTCGTATAATAATCAGGAAATTCATTGAGGTGTGCAAGTGCAATCTTGCCAGTAATGATCTCATTGTCATGAGTAACATTTGTTTGGAGATCCCGAATTCCATGTTCTAACTCCACATCAAGCCCCATTCTAAATTGCTCTACATCGAACTTACTCCAGTCAACACCTAAAGCTCCGCCGATTCTCTTCGCCTCTTCTATGGTAAAATGTTTGGAACTTACCAAATCGGTTGTATAAGGAGCATTTCTGACTATTTTTACTTTCCCTCGACTATCTGAAGGGAGGGCTAATTCCTTTTTATTCTCACTGCTTGACCGCTTTTTCTAAAAATCAAAATAGCGATAAACCCAACAATTATGACAGCAACCGATAACAAAATCCCATTAGCGCCGATTGACATCAAACAGGAATCATTTCGATTCATTCTGATCACGTTTTATCAGTTTTTCTAGGTTTTATTTTGTGTGTCTCCCTCATCACTACTAAAATGAAAATTCCTGAAACAATTCCTAACAATGCTACTCAATGAATGGCATTATTAAGACTAAATAAATGTGCCAAGTAAACAGTAATTTAAGAAATTTTCACAATAGATTTTATACTTAAGGCAACGGTGAATATATAATGATCCTCTTTTGTATAATGAAAAGCTAATCAAAGATTTGATTTATCCTTTTTTACATAGAAATGTAATTTTTCCAATTCGCTCAAAGCGATTCAAATTTGCTGCTGTTATGATACCGATCCATTTTACCAATGGAAAGCCAAATGTGATCTTGATAAAAAGGACGAAACTTGTGAAAAATCATGCCGGAGAGATTTCTTTTCCAGGCGGCATTTTTATGGATAAAGACGTCGAGATGTTAGTAACTGCGTTGAGAGAAATAAGTGAAGAGATTGGGATTAAACTCAAAAGAGAACAGATTATTGGCTATCTGGATACAGAAAGAACGTTAACGTCAAGTTATATAATCTACCCTTACGTCGCTTTAATTGACAGCTTACCAAAAATCATCAATACAAATTACGAGGTTGAAAAAATCTTAGACGTTCCTCTCATACCATTACTTAAAAGCAGGGAAAGTGACCTGAACCGTCAACGCCAATATTCAGATCCTCATTTGCCTAAATTTACTTATAAAAACGAAGTTATTTGGGGTGCTACAGCGAGGATTCTAGACCAACTTGCAAACTTTTTTTCTAGCGAAATCACTAATTGAATTCTAACAAATTGAATAACATCTGATGTTACTGTACTTTATTTGATATCAGTATGACTTAATAAGCATGGACTTCGGATTTGTGCACTCTCAAGCTCCTAAATGTCCCAAATTTCATATCACACTTATCACACTTCCATAGATTTACCTTCGCCTGATTATAAAATGTAAAGGATTCATTTCCACTCTCATACTTACCTGTTCTGCTGTTATAATTAACTGGATTGTAATTTATTCTGTATTTAATCCTCGATATGTTTATTTTCAAAGTGCAATGTTATTGAATTCTTTATTTAAAAAAAGTAAAGTTAATTGTACATATAGAAACCAATCAACCTTATTTTACTAACTGAATATTAACAAGACTAATATCTCATATGGGAATAGTATCAATGTGTATTTTGAGAACCTAAGAGAGTATGTGGAATCTCTTGAAGCAATTGATCAATTGAGAAGAATAAAAGCAAGAGTTTCAGTGGATTTAGAAATTGCAGAAATTTTGCGCAGGGTTATGTATAAGAATGAAGGTCCTGCAATATTATTTGAGAATGTAGAAGGATACAAGATTCCTGTGCTTGGTAATGCATTTGGATCGTTGAGAAGATTGAAAATGGCTCTTGACATTGAGAATTTTGAAGAAATCGGAGAACGAATGACATCACTAACAAAGTTAAGGATACCTCACGGACTGTTAGATAAATTTAAGATGCTTCCAAAGCTTTCGGAAATTTCTGATTATGCTCCAAAAAACATAAGCTCGGGCCCAGTAATGGAATTTATTGAAACATCCAATCCCACTTTAGATAGTTTACCAATAATCAAATCGTTTCCTAAAGATTCTGGGAGGTTTATCACTTTTGGAATTACGGTTTCAAAAAATCCTGAGACTGAGATTAGAAACCTGGGTGTATACAGATTACAGGTTATAAGTTCTAAAAAGGCAATAATGCATTGGCAAGTACACAAGAGAGGTGCACTTCATTATCAAATGAATAAGGATAATATGCAAAAAACTGAGGTTGCAATAATTATAGGTGCCGATCCTGCAACTGTTTTTAGTGCGGTGGCACCTGTTCCAGAGGGTTTGGATAAATTTCTATTTGCAGGAATCACACGAAAGAAGGGAATAGATCTTGTGAAATGTAGAACTATCGATGTGGAAGTTCCTGCCTCCGCTGAAATTGTTTTGGAAGGCTATGTTGATCCTACAGATTTAAACATAGAAGGACCATTTGGAGACCATACGGGATATTATACTCCGCCAGAACCTTATCCTACGTTTACTCTCACAGGGATAATGATGAGAAAAAACCCAATTTATCTAACGACGGTTGTAGGAAAACCCATACTGGAGGATGCCTACATAGGTAAAGTCATTGAAAGAGCCTTCCTGCCAATGGTAAAGCTCTTTCAACCTGAAGTAATTGATTTTTCAATGCCTGCTGCAGGATGGTTTCAGGGTATCGCAATAGTATCAATCAGAAAAAGATATCCTGGGCAAGCCAAAAAGGTGATGATGGGACTGTGGGGGCTAGGTCAGTTGTCACTTACAAAGATACTGATCGTAGTTGACGAGGATATCAAAGTGCATGATTTTAATGACGTGATTTGGGCTGTAACAACGCGCTCTGATCCAAAGAGGGACACATTAATTATTGAAAACACGCCGACAGATACTTTAGACCCCGCATCGCCATTCTTGAATTTAGGATCAAAAATGGGGATAGACGCAACTAAAAAAACANTAGAAGAGGGGTATCAAAGGCCTGTCCAAGAGGAGGCACTAGTTGATGAGAGNACACTTGATTTAGTAACAAAAAAATGGAATGAGTATGGTTTGCAAGAATTGAAATAGGAATAAAAGATGATATGATAAATAGCTGTTATCCATATCATGAATGATGAAATTTATTCACAGCGGCAAAGTAAAGGATGTATATGAATTAGACACAAAGTTCTTACTTTTTCATTTTACAGATAGAGTTTCAGCTTATGATGTGTCGATGATTACGGACATAAAAGGAAAGGGTGAAATTCTATGCAAATTTGCCGAATTTTGGTTTCACCACCTGGATTTTAATAATCACATGCTTCGATTAGACGCTAAGGACAAGATGGTTGTAAAGAAGCTCAAAATGATTCCTCTTGAGTGTGTGGTTAGAGGATACCTGTATGGGAGTTTATATGAACGCTATTCTTCTGCTGCCTAAACTCTTAGATTTAGATCCAAATTTGAAACTTGCATCTAAACTTGAAGAACCAATATTTGATCCGACAACAAAATCAAAAATCCATGATCAACCTATTTCTGAGAATCAAATTTTGGGAGATAAAATCTTGACAAAAAACGAATTAAGTTATGTTAAGGATACGTCAATTAGACTCTACAACCAAATGTCAGAGAAGTCAAATAATGCAGGATTTATTATGGCAGATGTAAAATTTGAGTTTGGAAAGGATCCAATAACAGAAGAAATTATCTTAGCTGACTCATTAGGTCCTGATGAATTTAGGATGTGGAGCATAGAATCATACAAGGTAGGCGAGGTACAAGTTAGCTATGATAAACAATATCTTAGAGACTGGCTAATCAAAGTTGGCTTCAAAGAAAAACTCAAACACGCAGCTAACGACGGAAAGAAGGTGATGCCTCCTGAATTGCCTTCGGAAGTAGTAAATGAACTCTTGAAAAAATATTCGTATGTTTATGATAAGATAACAAATAGTTGATTTGCCCACTGCTATTTTACAATTTTAATCACGTATTAGAACAGCTTTCTATTCTAGTCTAACTCTCAATAATCCTTTTGTTTCAGGATCAGTTAATGCCTTAATGAGATATCTTGGAATGTCAATTGCTGATTTGTCGCATGAAACGATCAGCGTTCTAGAGTCAACGTAATTTGATTTTCGCAACACTATATCGTGTTTGTGCGTAACTTGAAGATGATTGTTGCCTAGTCCCAAAATATTAAATTCATAAGGTTCTACAATAATCCCTATTTTTACGACAGTATCACTTGTTCTTAATTTCTGCTTAAGTGCAGGATCCAGATCATCACATGCCTTATTCGCCGAAACTCCAACAATACAATCACCGTTTTTGGTTAGCACTGAATCTTTGGTAATTTCAATTGTTCTGGAGTGTAATGAAAGGATATTCTTATGACCTTGAAATGTTATCTCTTCTTCCAAAGACGGTACTATTTTCGATTAATGGGTCTACAATTTAAAGCATGTAACTAAGGTAAACTTAAATTAAAGAAACCAAACAAGTTAGAGCTGATTTGTTACCTGCAGCAGCTGGTTATGATAGAGCAATAACGGTGTTTTCACCAGACGGTAGATTATACCAAGTAGAGTATGCTATAGAAACGGTAAGAAGAGGAACTCTAGCAGTAGGAATCAAGAGTAAAGATGGTGTCGTATTAGCGTAGAAGAGAAAGCTAGGAAGTTACAAGTTTCTGATATTACCCAAAAAATATTTCAAATAGATGATCACATTGGTGTAGCAGCGGCTGGGTATATTCCTGATGCAAGAACACAGGTTGATCATGCGAGATTTTTTGCGCAAAGTAATAGGCTAATTTACGACGAGCCCGTGGACGTTGAGGGTGTTGCCAAAAACTTAGCTGATATGGCACAACAATTCACCCAGTATGCTGGAGTGAGGCCATATGGTGTCGCATTAATCCTTGCTGGAGTCGACAAAAATGGCTCTTCACTTTACCAAACTGACCCAAGTGGCACCTACATTGGATACGATGCAGTTGCAATTGGGAACGGAAGTGATCAAGTAAATGAATTCCTAGAAAAAAACTATCATGCTGGAATTAGCATGGATGAAGCAAGTAGCCTTGCTTTGGAATCAATATACTTGGTTAGTGAGGAAAAAACCGGCACTAGACATATAAAGATGGCACAAATTGATGCTAAGACAAAGACATTGAAAAGAGTCGAAAATAATGACATTGAAATCTACGCTTCAAAATCAAAGGAAAATGCTAGCAAAAGATCTCCTCAATAGTTTTTATTTTTGGACTTGACTCTGGCATTATTGGTTTAAATAATCAAGAAATATTGTAAATTTTGTGACAGTTAAAACAGGCTCCCCTGCTCCCGAATTAAACGTTAGCGAGTGGGTGCAAGGAGGTCCAATTAGTCTGAAAGAGAACAGGGGCAAAGTAATAGTTGTAGAAGTTTTCCAGGTAAACTGCCCAGGCTGTTTTATTTATGGAATACCTGAAGCAATAGATACGTACGAAAAGTATGGCAAAAATGGAGCAGTGATTTTGGGACTCGCTACAGCATTCGAAGATTTTGATAAGAATACTGTAGAGAATCTAAGGTTACTATTAAAGAATAATGAAGTCATAGGGGAAACTCTTACTACTCTTACTTTCCAAAGCAAGTTACTAAATGAAGGAAAGTTATCTTATAAAATTCCTTTTCCTGTAGGGATGGATATCCTTGCAAGAGAAAAGATACCTTTAGAGAACAAGAGAATTATGGAATTTGTTAATGCTAATGTCCAAGATTTTGATTTGTATCATGAAAAGGACAAGCAACAGATTATTTCACGGGTGACTTCATATTTGGAGACAAAACCTTACAGTCCTCTGACTTTCGAAGAATATTCATTGAGAGGTACGCCGTCAACAATTTACATTGATAAAAAAGGAATGCTTCGCGAAACGACATTTGGTTCAACAGGTACCATGGCAAGAACAGTAGAAAAATTATTATCAGAATAAAATGTCTACAGACTACTTTTGACTAACCTGTCCATAGCAATCCCTGACAGTTGTTTGATAGAATCTCAAACAATTCTTGACAAAAGTTACAAAATCTCGCAAATTTCCCGCTCCTGCTCAATCTTCCGTATTAATAAAATTATGATATATCATGATAGGAGCGTAAAGGCTGAAAAGATTGATAGAAAAATATTGAAAACAATACTTGAATATCTTGATACACCCCCATATCTTAGAAAGAAAATCTACCCCAAGATGTGGATTCTAAAGCATACTGGGATCTTACCTCCCATAAAATCACCTCATCACAAGGGACTGATTGAAGTTAAGGATATCACGGGCGACGAAATACGATTTGGGGTTGTTGTAAAGCAAAATGATTCGTTATATGTAGATGTGGGTCTTGGAGAACTTATTAGATATAACGGAACTCAAATAGGCAAAAAAGTCCTGGTAAAAATTTCCGTTAAAGAAAAATCCCTATTTGCCGAAGACATTTCGAAAGATGAGATTGATGGATACTGGGGTTATGATGTTCAATTCGAAGACTCTTTATCAACATTGATAGAAAATAGGAAATATCTAGTAATGATGACTTCTGTAGAAGGTGCGCAATTTACAAAACACGCAATGGATTTTATGAGCAGAGTAAAAATTTCAAAGAACCTGCTCATAGTGTTTGGCGGGCCAAAATTTGGCTTAAGGAGAATACTTGAAAGTGAAAGCAAAAGGATTACAAATAAGGATTATTTTTTTAACATGTTCCCTAAACAAGGCACACAGACAGTAAGATTGGAGGAAGCAATACTTGGTACATTGTCAATAGTTAATAATTATTTGGATAGTACACGCAGCTTTTGAATGTACTTATCCATATTTTATGAAAATTGATTATCACAGTTTGTTTACACTGTATTGAAGTTATTAATTTATTAAAGGGATTACAAAAAACGGATTAATCATGGGTCATCGAAAATATAGTGCGCCTAGGCGTGGAAGTATGGCATTCTACCCAAGAGTGCGTGCAAAAAGTCTCGAATCCAGGGTTAGGACGTGGCCGGATCCTAAACTAGAGAAATCGTCTTTATTGGGATTTGCTGGGTTTAAAGTAACTAATTTAAATGTATTATCCGTTGATGACAGAGAAAAAACTCCAAACTACGGGAAGAATCTAATGAGTTCATCCACTTTAATAGTTACACCGGCATTGAAAATAATTGGATTAAGAGCATATGCAGAAACTTCAAATGGAAGAAATGCTATCTTTGACGCTTTTGCAAAAGATAATGACAAATTTCTCTCAAAGAAGTCGTCTTTCAAGTACAAGGAAGGTAAATTAGAAGATATTAACGCACAAATGGATAAAATTAAACATGTAGTTGCTATAGTATCATCCTATCCATCTAGCGCATCTCTATCTCAAAAGAAGCCATATGTGTGGGAAGTGCCTATTGGTGGAAAAGATATAAAATCAAAAATTGACTATGTTGTAAGCAATTTTGGAAAGCAGGTAAACATTACTGACGTTTTTGAAAAGGGCCAATTCATCGACATTTCTGCTATAACGAGAGGAAAAGGTGTTGAAGGACCAATTACTAGATTCGGAGTTAAGAGAAAACAACATAAATCAAGAAAGAGCGTAAGGGCACTTGGAACTCTAGGGCCAATTTCTCCAGCAGTAGTCACCTATACAGTTCCAAGACAGGGACAAAGAGGATTTCATCAGAGGACTGAATATAACAAAAGGATACTCTTAATTTCAAATTCTGAAAAAGATAATGATTTTAAGATTAATCCCGATGGTGGATTTGAACACTTCGGCACTATCAAAAATGACTATATAATAGTCAAAGGTTCGGTTCCAGGTGTTCCGAAAAGATTGGTCAAAATGAGATTTCCAATCAGGCCTATTAGTAAGAAGATAGCAGAACCTAAAGTTTTGGAGGTATTTGTAAAATGAAAGTTAGTCTCAAAAATCTCAGTGGCAAACAACTTGAATCTTTAGAACTTCCATCTGTTTTTAACACCCCATATAGGCCAGAGGTTATAAAAAAAGTGTATGTTAATGTCCTGTCAACCAAATTCCAGCCACAGGGAAGATACCCTGCCGCTGGAGAAATCGTCAGTGCAGAATCTCGCAATACTGGTTTGGGAATGGCCAGAATTGCGAGGGCAAGGGGTGAAGGGTTTCAGCGTGCTGGTCAAGCTGCTGGGGTTGCGGGTGTTCGAAGTGGAAGATTAGCTCATCCGCCAGTTTCATGGAAAAAAAATTACAAGAAAATAAACAAAAAAGAAAAGCAGCTTGGTTTCTGTTCTGCAATTGCCGCTACAGCTAACAAGGACATAATTGAAAAACGCGGTCACAATGTCGAAAAAATCATTGAATTCCCAATTGTGATCTCTAATGATTTGGAAAAAATATCAAAGACTGCAGAGTTAAGAAAAACGCTACTTTCTTTAGGGTTGGAAGAAGATCTCAAAAGGTCAACTAACATAGTAAAAATACCATCTGGAAAGTCACGATTACGAGGTAGAAGAAAACATTCGGCTTTGAGCTGTCTAATAGTGGCGTCTGAAAATTCTGCAGTCTGTAAACTGAAAAAATCTTTACCTGGAGTTAATATTGTGTCAATAAATAACCTGAGTATTACGCACTTGGTTCCAGGAACGAAACCAGTTAGATTGACCATTTATACAAAAAATGCAATTAATTCCTTGAATAGAATAAATACTGTTTGTTCAAAAATACAAAGCATGGTAAAATAATTATGAGTAAAATCGCAGACGATAATTTTAATTCAGTTATTCTCAGACCGTATATCACAGAAAAGACATTCAATTTAATAGAGAAGGAAAACAAGTTAACTTTTATTGTTTCAGACAAAGCATTCAAGAAGGACGTAAAGGATGCAATAAAGAGGATGTATGAAGGTAACGTTAAGGAAGTCAATATCTTTAGAACCGTTCAAGGCAAAAAAGCAATTGTTAAATTTACAAAGGATGATGAGGCGAGACAACTTGCAACTAAATTAGGGCTGGTCTAATTTGGCATTTCTAGTTAAATTTAAAAGGAGTATTCTGGAGTTGATATTGTTAGTTGGTTCGTGAGTTTAGATTTAGAGGTTATAATGTTGATCAATTAAAAAATTTATCAATAGAGGCCCTTCTCCCCTTGTTAAACGCTAGGCAAAGGCGATCATTGGATAAGAGAGTAGGAAAGTATATGAATGATGAAAAAAGGAAATTACGCGAGCGGATAAAAGGTATCAGAGATGGATCAACTAATGAAACTTTACGTACGCATGTTAGAGACATGATAATTCTTCCGGACATGGTGGGCATCACTATCAATGTTCATAATGGAAAGGACTTTACCCCGATTACCATGAAACCCGAAATGATTGGTCATTATTTGGGAGAATACGCTATTACAAACAAAAGAGTCCAACATGGTGCCCCTGGAGTCGGAGCCTCCAGATCAAGTCTATACGTACCATTAAAGTGATATATTTGCCAACATATTCTTACTCCTTTTCTGATTTTGATAAAAATAAGCACGTTAGAGCGTCATTAAGAGAAACTGACATTTCGCATAAGCATGCCAGAGAAATCGCTCTAGCTATAAAGGGACTATCTATGGAAAGAGCTAGGAACGTATTAGATCAATCCATTGAAAAAAAAGTTGCAATTCCTTATAGAAGGTATCACAATGAAGTTGCCCACCGATCTAATATAAAAGATGGTTTTTTCTCAGGAAGGTTCCCAAAGAAAGCCTGCGAAGAATTTCTGAGACTTTTAGATAACCTAGAGTCAAACGCAGAGTATAAGGGTATGGACCTAGATAGGTTAGAAATAGTATCTTGTGTAATTCACAAAGGAACTAAACTTAAACGATTTATTCCCAGGGCTATGGGAAGGTCAAGCCCTAAAGTTGACACGTTGACACACGTAGAGATCGTAGCTAGAGAGGGTAAAGTTTATTGAGTGCAATAAAAAATGTGATAAAAAATAATTTTAGGAATATGGAGCTGAATGAATTTCTAAGATCTTCTTTATCTGAAGCTGGTTACGGCGGGGCCGAGGTTCAAAAGACTCCCATAGGTACCAAAATAACGCTTTTTGTTATAAGACCAGGTCTCGTTATCGGAAGAAAGGGAAGTGGGATTAGAGAATTGACAACTAGATTGGAACAACAGTTTAAGTTAGAAAATGCGCAGGTCTCTGTGACCGAAGTCACAAAACCTGAATTAAATCCCAATATAATGGCTAATAGAATTGCACAGCTTATTGAAAGAGGTACAGCATTTAGAAGAGCTTCTTTGTGGACAATAAATACAATTATGAATGCAGGCGCTATGGGTGTCGAAATCACAATTTCTGGCAAGCTTCGAGGGGAAAGAGCTCATTTTGAAAAGCATTCAGCAGGAACCATTCCCAAGAGTGGAAGAATTGCAGATGAAGTGGTAAGAAGTAGCACAAATAGCATATTAACAAAAATGGGACTAGTAGGTATAAAACTAAAAATTTCGTTGAAAGAAGAGAATCGTCTGGATTTTGATATCGTCGCAAAATCTCAACCAAAGGACGAGATACAAGTCGAGAATGAGAGCAAAACTGAAAGCGAATCTATGGCATCCAATTCAGATACGAAGACAGAGGGTAAAGATATTATTGACAATCAAGTTAATGAAATAGCCGTGAATGAGGGTAAGACTTAATGTCTAGGCTCAAATTGAAAACATTAAGAGAGTTTAACGATGATGATTTGGAGTCGAAATTATCAGAAATTAGAGCAGATCTTTTGAAGCTGAAGATTGAGAATGCTAAAGGGACTCTCAAAAAGGAAACTGGAAACATGAAATGGAAGAGAAGAGACATCGCCCGTATACTTTCTATACTAAAGGAGAGGCAATTAACAAAATGAATCTAAAAGATAACATATTACGATATGAGTTNATAGGCCGCAATGCGCAAATTGAGTANGGANCANTNAACAATCAAAAAAAGATTAATGGTAAAATCATTTTTGAAACCAAAAATACAATTTCACTAAGTGATAATCGCAAATCATATATTATTCCCAAAAAATCAATAGACCGATTAAGACTGATATTTCAAGATGAGATTTGTTTCATGAATGGCTCTCAATTAATAGGTCGACCGACAGATCGT
>ARCol0yngRDRAFT_1000119_pt1 | contig 14206 bp, 17 predicted proteins | sample AraColrhizospDNA_FD_9197 | JGI IMG/M metagenome (IMG submission 9197) | reverse complement strand
CTTAAGATATTTGATGAAAAATGGAAAAAAGCTCTACGTGTAAATCCTGCCATGCTGAGCAATGAAATTTCAAAAAAAGCATTAATTCTATCAAAAATGATAGAAAACGAACTTTCACAAATTTTACTTGACTTTTCAATCAAAAGAGATAATGATTATACATTCCTTATAGATCAGATAGAGAAATTTAGTAGTGACCTAAAATGCAAAAATATTGAAGAAATTATTAGTATTCTAGATTATGCTCTACGGCTGTGCTATTTGGGATATGTAACATACGAAAGCCAAAACAACAACCTAAAGATTTATTTTGGTTCAAAAGAAAAATCGGTTGCACCCTGGGTGTTAATTATTATGGCCTATATTAACAAGTTTGGAAATAATCCAATAATCGCATATGATCAGAGTGAATCGAAAGGAATTACGGTGTACATAACCTTCCAGTCTCCCAATTTGATTCATATAAGTTAGACCATGATTGACCTCGTCTTCTTTTCTTAATATTATGCTCATGCAAGGTTTTTATCTATCTGTTTTTTATACCGGACGCGCAATTTGTTACCACAAAGTGTGCATACTGATTCTGTTGAACTATATCCCCTGCCACAAATTCCACAATACTTGATCCATTTTCTTCTCTCTCTAATTCCTTTTGTTCCTAAATTAAGTAATTCTATTGATAAAGATTTTGCTAAATTACTTATTGCAAAGTCATCTGTAACTAGTATTGCATTGTAATCCTTTGCTAGGGCAATAATCGAAACATCAGCTTCGGTTAGTCGACCCTCTCCTGTTTGTTTTGCAACTAATTTAATCAATTTTACAGTTTTAGTACTAGGTTCAAATATAATAATTCTCTTGGTTAAAATCAAAGTATCCAAAGATGAAATTTTGTGTTGGAGGTGCGATATCTCATCGAACACCAGTCCCGTTGTAAGGCAAGTATCGATTGTATGCAGATGAAATCCTTGATAAAATGCAGTTGCATCCAAGGCATATTTCGATTCTACCCTAGAATCCAAGTTTTTCAAGTTGTCTAATCCCTCTTTTGCCGATGCGTAGGAATACTCCATCGTAGGGGTATTTAGAAATCGTGATGTTATTTTCTGGTGTTGAATCAAATACTTGTTGACCGTCAATAATTATTTTGGAACTATCAGTCGACCTGATCTCAATATCCTTTAATTCGAGTATTAATGCAGGGGTCTTGTTAACCGGCGCAATAGGCAATATCAAAACACAATTCATACTTTCATGAATTATAGGGCCCCCAAGTGATAGTGCATGTCCAGTAGAGCCCGTTGGTGAAGAAACTATTACTCCATCCATTTTTTGCGATACTGGATAATCGAATAAATTAATCGTAATTGTAGGAGTCTTCGTTAAATTTGTTCTCGTGATTACTATATCATTCAATGCGGCGCCAATCATCTCACCATCAATATGTGCCTGCAACCTGAGTCTTTTATCATAAAAATAATTTCCGTTGAAAATATCGTGCAATTGTTGTTCAATGGGCTTTGTATTTGCTTCTGCCAAAATACCTCTAGTTCCACCGATATTTAAGCTGAAAACTGGCGTACTCTTTCTAATCGTTCTAAAAGCACGAAGTGTAGTACCATCTCCTCCTATTGCAAAGACTAGATCTAGATCAGTATTGATAAGTTCTGCAGGTTCAACCAGAGAAACAGTATTGATATCTAGTGGCTCTATTGAGAATATTTGAATCCTTTTTTGGTCTAAAAATTTTGCCACGTGTCGTGCTGCATCATTTGCTAATGCATTNTTGATTTTGGTTATAATAGCAACTTTTTTGATCTGAAGCACCAATTAACAGGTTTGTTCATTGCATGACTTAAATGCATTTTTATCTACTGTTTCCACATCCACACGAATAAATATCCTCGAATTATTTCGTTTTATGGGCCGATAGCTCAGCTTGGCGGAGCGTTCGACTGATAATCGAAAGGCCGAGGGTTCAAATCCCTTTCGGCCCANTTTTATCAACAATGAAATTATTCAACAGTGTATTTAATCTGGAGGCAGATGATGTAAAAAATGGTTGATCGAAATTCGGAATTGCGTNTTGTTATTCTAAAGTATATAGCAAGTTAGAACATTCCAATTAAGGTATCCAAATCTAATAATAAATCAAAACTTCTGTTAGGAAAGAAATTAAGGTNTAAAATTACGATACTGCTCTTTTGCCCAATCAATAAGTGACGTTAGGTCCGCCGTATTATAATCAACCTCTATGTCCTGCGAAACCTGCAACAAATCATTATTAGTAAATATGACTATTTTTATATCATTTTCAATCTTGTCTCTTAATGCTTTCATAGTATTGGACAGGAATTTCAGGGTATTTGCATTAAAAGAAAATATCATTACTGCAGACAGTCCTTTCACATTTTTTAATTTCTTGGCAATAAGCCTGTGAATGTCAATATCGAAAAATGGATCTATCTTACTCTCAACATTTGGCAAATACAGTGTATGCCATCCCATCAAATGCAACATTACAGAAGCGATTCTTGCTTGATAAGTAGCCTCCTCCGATCCAGAAACGATTATGGAATATGCATTTAATTTTGGGATGTCTATTGTAGAAACAAATTTTGTCATCAGTATAAGGTCTAGAATAGTTGTAGAAATTAATAATTTCTCAGTTTCACTTATTTTACCTCTGTTGTACATATCGTTTAATGTATTCAAACTTGGTAAAATAATATTGAATAAAATTCTTTCTTTTGAAATTGTTGAAAATAATAAATTCGAAATTATGTTTATTGCTTGTGATTCATTTCCCTGAAGCAGACAATCCAATAATTTTTGCTGTAAACTGTGAGTATTAAGCGGAAATTCTATTGATGGCGCGTCTTTATCTAGGTACCATACATTAACAGTTCCGATTTTTTTTTTCTAATCAATCCTTGTGCAAGCATTAGATTCAGATATTTTGTCAGAGTCATTCGATTAATTTTGGTCTTTAATGCTAGTTCAATTCCTGACAGACCAGAGTAGTTTTGGGATAAAGCATAAAACACCTTTTTCTTTACTTCTTCAAAATTATACCCGTAATTCATATAGAGATATTGATCAAGTATGTTTTAATAGTTTTCATTTTTTAAAGCCAGTGAAATCTTTAATCAAAAAAATATAAGTCTATTCTTATAACGGTTGGATTAGTAATGTCCAATAAAAAAGTTGTTTTAGCTTTCTCCGGTGGTCTGGATACATCTGTATGTGTAAAATATCTTCAAAATTATCATAAATTAGAGGTTATTACTGCAACCGTTGACTGTGGGCAAGGTGATGACTTAGCTGAAATTAGTAAAAAATCGAAAATTCTTGGTGCACTAAAGCATGTTAACATTGATGCAAAGAAAGAATTTGCAGAAGGATTTGTCAATAAATCTATAATGGCAAATGGTCTCTACGAGGGAAAATATCCCCTTGCTACGGCATTAACCCGCCCCTTGATTGCAACAAAAATAATGGAAGTCGCCACGCAAGAAGATGCAATCGCAGTTGCCCATGGTTGTACAGGCAAGGGAAATGATCAAGTTAGGTTTGACATTTCCATATTATCCTTAGATCCAAGCATCAAGATTATTGCGCCTATTCGTGAGATGAACCTTACAAGGGATCTTGAAATCAAATACGCAAAAAAAAATAAAATTCCGATTGATGAGGAAGGTAAAAAGTACAGTACTGACACAAATATGTGGGGAAGAGCTATAGAAGGAGGAATTTTAGAAGACCCTTGGATTGAACCTCCTGAAGGTATTTTTAAGTTGGTTAAAAATTTGAATATTCCTGACGAATATCTTGAATTGGAATTCGAAAATGGAATCCCAATAGGGATTGATAATCAAAAAATGAGTCTAACGGACTTAATTCCATATTTGAATATCAAGGCAGGTAGACATGGAATCGGTGTGATAGATTTTATAGAAGATAGAGTAGTTGGGATAAAGACTAGAGAAATATACGAGGCACCAGCCGCACAGACTATTTTCGTAGCCCACAAAGATTTGGAACAACTAGTTCTAACAAAACATGAATTACGCTTTAAACAAATCGTGGATGATCAGTGGAGTTGGATGGTCTATTCTGGGTTATGGTTTGATCCTCTAAGGGAAGACTTAGATAGGTTTATAGATGCAACTCAAAAAAGAGTTACGGGAAAAGTTAAAGTGAAATTGCAAAATGGATCCCTAAAGGTTGTAGGCAGAAAATCTATAAATTCACTGTATAGTCAGACGCTGGCTACTTATCTTTCAGATTCTGATTTTAATCAAAACCTTGCAAAAGGTTTTATAGAGTTATGGGGGATGGAAACAGTTGTTGCTAATAGATTATCAAAGAACATATCTAGGAACAAGAAGAGAGAAAAATAGAAATGAAAAAGGAGTGTAAGGACTGTGGTGCCGAATTGACCATCCCTCAGGATTCGATGGTCGGAGAAATTATAACCTGTCCAGACTGCGGTACCGATTTTGAAATCGTATCAAAGAATCAGGATACAGTTGAAATGAAGGAAGCAGAATCAGTCGGGGAAGACTGGGGACAATAGTTGAATAGAATATGCATAATTTATGACAAACTAAGATTTGAAGAAAAGCAAATATACAATAAGATTAAGGAAAAAGGAATTGACGCTTCCCTAGTAGATGGAAAATCAATAACATTCGATACTGAATCAAGTAAACCTGATCCTATATTTGGTGACATAATATTCCAACGCGTGATAAGTTACATCAGGGGGTTACACTTAACCTATTGTCTAGAAGAAATAGGATTACCTGTTGTTAATTCATTTAATGTAAGCGAGATCTGCGGAAATAAACTAATCACCTCCATGGTGTTAAAAAAGAATAACGTACCCACACCAAAGACCACATTTGCATTTAGCACAGAATCAGCAAGAGAGTGTATGAATAAGTTAGGATATCCACTGGTGGTTAAACCCATTATCGGATCTTGGGGACGTGGTGTTTACCAAATTAAAGATCACACAATGGCTAAAATTTTCTTGGACATGAGAGAAGAAAACGATAATCTATTTTCCAGAATTTATTATTTCCAAGAATTGGTAGATCGTCCTACTCGCGACATTAGATGCATAGTGATAGGGAATGAAATTGCTGCATCTGTCTACAGATATTCATCAGAAAATGAGTGGAGAACCAATGTGGCGGTCGGCGGTAGAACGGAAGTGGCACCTTTGAATCCTGAATTACGCGAGATTGTACTAAAAGCCTCCAAGGCCGTAGGTGAAGGTATTTTAGGTGTTGATCTCATGGAAGATAGGGAAAGAGGCTATTTAGTGCATGAAGTAAACAATACTGTAGAATTTAGAGGTGCTTCGGCTGTTTCTAAATCTGACATTGCCGGAAAAATGATAGACTATCTCTTAGAAAAATCAAACAAATAAATCCGTAGATTGTAAATAATCGAGGCCCGCTTGTCTGAACTCGGCATTATAGTACCTCCTTCTAGATAACAAAATTCATAAGATGTAGTAGTAGAAATTTTGGTGAAGGAACAAATTAAAATGAAAGTTGGAGTAATTGGCGCTTCAGGCTATGTCGGGGGGGAACTCTTACGCCTATTGGTAGTTCATCCGGATGTTGAATTAAGCGTTTTAACTTCTAGACAGAATGCGGGAGAATACGTTCATAGAATACATCCCAGCCTTAAGGGCTTCATAAATCTCACATTTTCACCGATGGAATTGGACAAGTTATTAGATCAATGCGATTTAATATTTGTATCAGTTCCTCATGGTAACGCCTTGAATATAGTCAAGGATCTGTACAACACCGGAATAAAGATAATAGATCTGTCGGCAGATTTCCGTTTGAAGAATGCAGATGACTATGTTAAATGGTATGGATGGGAACATCCATTTCCTGATTTACTACCTAAATCGGTTTACGGCATACCTGAGATACACAGAAATGAAATTAAAGACGCACAATTAGTTTCTTGTCCTGGATGTATGGCTGTAACGTCGATTTTAGCATTAAAACCTTTGGTGGAAAATAAATTGATTGACACCAATCACATAATAGTAGATAGTAAAATAGGCTCTTCGGGGGCAGGTGCAACTGATAGTACTGGGACTCATCACGCGATGAGGTACGGAGTTATCCGGCCATACAAACCTTCAAAACACAGACACACTGGTGAAATAGAGCAAGAATTAAGCCTTATGTCCGGTAAAAAAATAAAGGTAAGTATGAGTCCTCATGCTGTAAATCTTGTAAGAGGGATATTGACAACAAATCATGTGTTTCTTAATTCCCCAATTTCAGAAATTGAGCTATGGAAAGTTTATAGAAACTCGTACAAAGAGGAACCGTTCATTAGGTTAATAAGAGACAAGAAAGGACTCTATAAATTCCCAGATCCCAAATTTGTAGTCGGTTCTAATTTCTGTGACGTAGGATTTGATTTGGATGAAAATACAAGCCGCATTGTTGCTCTTTCGGCATCTGATAACTTGATGAAGGGGGCTGCAGGATCTGCAATACAGAATATGAATCTTATGTGCGGATTTGATGAAACTGACGGACTAAAGTACACACCCTTAACTCCAGTATGATAGTCATAAAGTTTGGAGGGAGTGTACTTAATGCATTGCATCCATCAATAATTGAAGAAATACACCAAATTTCGTTAAACGAAAAAATGGTGCTAGTCCATGGCGGTGGTAATGAAGTGACGAGTATGGCCACAAGGCTTGGAAAAGAGCAAAAGTTTATTGTTTCTCCTAGTGGGATTAGAAGTCGATATACCGATAAGGAAACTGCTGAGATTTATACTATGGTAATGTCTGGGAAAATTAATAAGATAATTGTCAGGATGCTAGTAGAAGTAGGAATACGAGCGGTAGGTATTTCAGGTATAGATAATAACACTTTAAAGGCAAAAAGGAAAACGAAATTGACTATATTAAATGAGAAGGGACGCAAAATGATCATAGAAGGAGGCTATACAGGAAAAATTAGTTCTGTCGACACCTCTCTCTTGAATACCTTAACTGATGGCGGTTATGTGCCCGTTGTTTCGCCCATAGCACTAAGCGAAAATTATGAATTTTTGAATGTAGATGGAGATAGAGCTGCAGCCTATATAGCTGGAAATTTGAAGGCGGATAAAGCAATTTTTCTAACTAATGTGAATGGTTTGCAATTGGATGACAAGCTAATAGAAAAGCTTACGTGTAATCAAGCAAAAGAATATCTGCCAAAGATAGGGTTTGGAATGGAAAAAAAAATATTGGCAAGTACAGAGGCCCTAATGTCAGGGGTTAAAGAAGTGATTATATCATCGGGTAAAGTATCCAATCCTATTACTTGTGCGATGAATCATGTGAATTGTACGGTGATTTCAAATTGATCCTTAATGAAGATTCTTTTTTGATTAATCTCTATCAAAGATTTCCTGTTACCCTTGATAGGGGACAAGATGCAACGATCTGGGACACTGATGGAAAGGAATACATTGACTGTATGGGTGGGTATGGGGTTGCCATCATAGGGCATTGCAACAAGGATGTTATTAATGCAATAACTTACCAAATGAACAAGCTAATGGTATGTCATATGTCTACATATCACGATAGCAGACTTCAGTTTCTATCAAAATTGAATTCAATTGCGCCCGTTAATCTCGGGAGAATTTTCTTAAGTAATAGCGGTGCAGAATCTGTAGAGGCAGCATTAAAATTCTCACGAAAATATTCACAAAAAACAGGAGTTATATCCATGCATGGTGGTTATCACGGAAAAACCTATGGTGCACTATCGGTAACGTACAATTCAAAATACCGTAAATCGTTTAGTCCTTTATTAGAGGGAATAAAATTTGTACCTTTTGGAGATATTTCTTCGCTTACTGAAGCTATTGACGAAAGCATTGGGACAGTAATTGTTGAACCAATCCAGGGAGAATCTGGAATAATAATGCCTCCGGAAGGTTATGTAAGAGCAGTGCGTGATATATGCACAGAAAAAAAAATAGTGTTGATCTTTGACGAAATACAGACGGGGCTTGGACGAACTGGAAAAATGTGGGCAGGTCAAAATTGGAGTACTGTTCCTGATATAATGTGTATTGCAAAAGGTATTGCGTCTGGTATTCCTACTGGAGTAACGTTTGTCAAAGACGAAATAGCTAAATGTATGAGCTTGGGAGAACATTCTTCGACATTTGCTGGAAACCCAATTTCATGCTCTGCAGGTAGTGCAACAATAGACGCAATAATTAAAGGTGATTTAGTGAGTAAAGCCTCAGATACAGGAAAGTATTTCAAAAATAGGCTTGTTGAATTAAAGGATAAACACCCGATTATAAGGGATGTTAGAGGCATGGGCATGATGCTGGCTTTAGAATCACGCTTTGACGTAAGAGACATTTTAATGGATGGTATAAAAAATGGACTTTTGATGTTATACTCTGGAAGAACAATAATCCGACTACTTCCACCTTTAGTAATGAAGAAAGAGCAAGTAAGTACAGCCATTGAAATATTGGATGCGATTTTAAGTGAAGAGGAGAAAAGGCGCAATGTCAAAAGATAATGAATTTGATAAGCGAATTCTCGAGATCCTGCGAATGGATTCTAGAAAATCATTTGTAGATATAGGAAAAGAGCTTGGTCTGTCGGAATCGGCAATAAGACGAAGGATTAAGAACCTCATTGATGGTGGTTCGATCTCTAGATTTACTATAGAGGAGAATGCAAGCAAAATGACCAGCGCAATTACCTTACTTTCGGTAGCTTCTTCAAATGACACTAATTCTGTAGCTTCAAAACTTCAAAGCGTTCCAGGGGTTCAAATCATTTATGAAATAACTGGGCAATATGACATAGCAGTAATAATATCAGCCAATTCAATTAACGAAATCAACAGTAGTATTGACGATATCAGGCGAATTGAAGGTGTATCTAATACTGATACGGTCATTATTCTAAGGACATTAACGTAAATTCATGGATTACCAGCCGAAAAGGTTTATATTGTAATCGAAATAAGTTATAATTTATCACAAATGTCACTAAATTCGGATGATCCTAATCATTTTGCGAACATATACAACCAAACATCGACGAATAAAGATATCAAGATACTTGACTCGACACTTCGTGAGGGTGAGCAGCATCCTGGAGTTTCATTCACAATCAAGCAAAGAATACAGATTGCTTGGTTGTTAGATTCGTTCGGTGTAAATCAGATAGAAATCAGTCCTGTTGTTTCCAACGATCATTTCGAAGCGACTAAAACTATAATCAAACAAGGTTTGAAGGCAGATATTCTAGCTCACGTAAGGGCCCTAAAATCTGATGTTGAAGTTGCAATTGACTGCAATGCGTCTTGGGTTGCAACTTACATGGGAATTTCAGATATACACCTCGCTACGAAATTGAAGATATCGAGAGAGGAAGCGAAAATTAGAGCACTTGAAGTTGCAGACTTTATAAAATCACATGGATTAAAATCTCGTTTTACTATGGAGGACGCAAGTAGAACGGATCCATTATTTCTTATCGAAATGTGCAAAGAGATGAATTCGAGAGGAATTGAAAGAATAAGCATCCCTGATACTGTGGGGATCATGCGTCCACATGGTATGTACAACTTAGTAAAGATGGTGTATGACAACATTGATACCAATGTCTCATCACTGGATGTTCATTGTCATAATGATGTTGGACTTGCGCTGGCCAATGCACTTGCGGGGTGTGAAGCCGGTGCCAATCAAATTCACACAACCATTGATGGATTCGGCGAACGGACAGGAATTCCCTCCTTAGCAGAAACAGCAGTAGCATTAACTGTAATATATGGCATTCCCAATGATTTTAGGTTACATATGTTAAAAGATCTTTCAAGGACGATAGTAGATTATACACACATAGAAACTCCAGAATCCAAACCTATAGTTGGGAAAGTGCGTACAAACATAAAGCAGGTACACACTTGGCCGCAATTTTACAAAATCCATCAGCATATGAAATACTTGAACCTCGACTAGTTGGAAATAGAAGAAAAATTGTTTTTGGAGAATTAGCTGGCAAGAATGGTGCTGCCTACTTGCTTTCTTTACTAGGTCTTGAATCGACAAAAGTTGAGGCAGCAAAAATGGCCAAGGGATTGAAAGAACTCCGTATGGGAGATATCCTTGAGTTATATCTTGATGAGAAATTAGAAAGAAAAATACTTAACGATGCAGTGTCAAAGTAGAGGAGATAGAAATGATAAAATGTGCTGAATGTGATGCGGAGATCAAAATTCCCAGTGATGCGATGGAAAATGAAATTGTTACATGTCCTGATTGTGGTGCCAGTTACGAATTAATTAAATCAAACAATGGGTTTGCCATCAGACCTGCGCAATCTGTTGGAGAGGATTGGGGGGAGTGAATCGGAATAACAATAAAACTTCTTTTTTCATTCTTTATGATCAGCTGAGATGGGAAGAAAAGTCATTAATCGAATCAGCGAAAAAAAAAGATATCAAATTTGAATTAATTAATTGTAGAGAAAATTCAATTGAGCTAGACAAACCTAGAGATACATATCATAACGACATCATCTTACAGCGATGTGTGAGTTATTATAATAATTTGCATTCTACTGCAGCCTTTGAGGGCCTCGGAGCCAAGATGATAAATTCTCTTCATACAGCAATCATGTGTGGAAATAAACTGTTTACTCATATGGAACTGTCAAAATCAGGCATATCCACCCCAAAAGCATTTTGTGCATTCTCAAATCAGTCTGCCATGAATATCCTGAATAAGAACGGATATCCAAAAGTTATCAAACCGGTAGTTGGAAGTTGGGGAAGAATGATTGCCCTATTAAAAGACAAAGAAGCAGCAGAAGCAGTAATAGAGGACAGAGAGCACATGTACCCGTTGTATCATATATATTATTTTGAAGAATTTGTAAAAAGACCTCCCAGAGACATCAGGTGTATTGTTGTAGGAGAGAATGTAGTGGCGGCAATTTATAGGTACTCCGACAAAAATGAATGGAAAACTAATATGGCTCTTGGTGGGAGGGCAGAATCTTGCAAGGTAACAAACGAAATGGAAGATCTCTGTTTAAGAGCAACAAGAACCATGAAGGGTGAGATATTGGGAGTAGATTTAATGGAAAGCGATAAGAAGGGTCTCTTGGTTCATGAAGTAAATAATACTACAGAGTTCAAGAATACTGTAAGAGTTACTGGAATAAATATTCCCTCTCTCATCATAGATCATCTGGTTAATTCTAATAAATAATCAGCAAAATTGGTATCCTCCGCTTATGCTATCGAATTATTGAAAAGAGCCCTTGAAATATATACTCCATCAAGATCAGAAGCACAGCTTGCCAATTTGATCAAGGAAAAATGTTTGGATGATCTGGGCTTTGAAAAAGTAAATATTGATAGTGTAGGAAATGTAATTGCAACTAAGGGAAATGGAACCCCGAGAATTCTCTTGTGTGGTCATATGGACACCGTTCCAGGACAGATACCAGTAAGAATTGACTCTGGTTTTCTATTTGGGAGAGGCGCTTCTGATGCCAAGGCGCCACTTATATCGATGCTTCTCGCTTGCTCGGAATTCAAACAACGCGGGACCATCATATTTGCAGGTGTTGTGGATGAGGAAGGAAACGCGACGGGTATTAAGGAGTTGGTCAAAAATAATCTGTCTATTGACTACGCAATATTTGGAGAACCTAGTGGAATTAATAGAATCACTATATCTTATAAGGGAAGGATAGCATTAAAACTTACATGTGATGTCCTTGATAGTGCACATGCAAGCGCTCCTTGGTTGTCAAAGAATTCTATCGAAGAGGTTTTTGAAGTCTGGAAATTGCTTAGAGCCGAAATTTCAGCAAAATATGACAAGACTGACAAAAAGAGCAATTCTCTGAGTCTCAGCCTTACTGAAATATCAGGGGGCTCAAGTCATAATGTTACACCTCAAAAATGCAAGGTTACTATTGACATTAGAGTGCCAAATGGAGTAAAGTGCCTTGAGATATTGAATCATTTGGATACTTCGATAAGAAACATTTCTGAAATGAAAAAAGTGAAAATCACTTACAGGATTGAAGATATGACAGAAGCATTTGAAGCAGATCATTCTTCTCCGTTAGTTAGAGCTCTTTCACTTTCAATATTAGATGTATGCAAGGTTCGTTCGGTATTACTTAGAAAAACTGGCACTGGAGACATGAACGTTTTAGGCAATTCCTTAAATATCCCAGTCGTTACTTACGGACCCGGAGAACCGCATGTGTCGCATTCTAAGGATGAGAGAGTTGAGATACAGTCATATCTAACAAGTATAGAAATCTATAATAGAGCACTTTTCCACACTTCAAGGCTGCATCATAATAAGACGGGAAAGCGGACCTGATGAATCACTAATATGTTGTATCTGGTTGGGGCTGGAATATACGACACTGTTGAAATGTCGTATTCAATAGAGATACTAAAGAATTGTGATAGGATATATCTTGAAAGATTTACATCACCAATTTCTGAGAATTTTATTAACAATGTCAAATCGATCCTAGGACAAGGAAAAAAAATCGAGATCGTAAAGAGATGGTTTGTAGAAGATGGAAGACAGATATTGAATGAATCAAAGACACTAAATGTAGGATTGGTAAGTTATGGAGATCCGGCCATCGCAACAACTTTCACAGAATTAAGAATAAGAGCGCTGAAAAATAACATTAATGTCAAAATCATACATGCTGCTTCTGGAATAACATCACTTGTCGGTGAATGTGGTTTACAAATCTACAAAATAGGTAAACTTGTTACTATAATGCAAGAAAAACAATCAGCAATAAGTGTGTATTCAACTATATTCAGCAACCTGAATTTGAACTGTCATACAATTATCCTCACTGAATACAGACAGGAAGAGGATGGCTCAGAATTTTTTTTGAAACCAAATTACGTAATGTCAAAACTGCTTGAAGTTGAAGGAGACATTAAGTATGATATTATTTCAGAGGATTCCTATTTGATAGTTGTGTCAAGAATTGGCGCTAATGACCAAAAAATATTAAGTGGCAAAATTAAATCGCTAATTGATTTAGATTACAAGAGAGGTCCGCATTCCATTATATTTCCTGCCAAATTTCATTTTACCGAGGAAGAAGCAATTTTGAATTTGAGTGAAATTATTGACAGACCTATTGATAATACAAGGGAAATAAAAAATGTCTCCGATTATATGCTCAATAAATATGAACCAATGATCCGCAATGAAATCAGACAGATTAGAGCAACAATCAGTTCAAAAAATGAAAACAAGGTACAGCTGGAACTGCTGGATAATGCTGAATTTTATTTGGATGATGCAGTTCAATTCTCAACACAAGGAAGAAAGGAACTTGCGATTTTATCGGTTGGATACGCGGATGGATTGATTGATTCATTAAAACAGTTATTACAATTAGATTAGTATGTAATCACGAACCCTGGTTCAAAAAAACAGACACCTTTTATATTTAACATCCAATCTTTACGAAGGATTTACTACAAATAGTAATAAGTAAATTTCTAAACCAAATTACTTTCGGAACAATACCTGACGAAAGGTCTCTTCAATAAGCTTGTATTTATCTTAACACATTATTCGATTTCATAATTTTTTTATACGGGATAAGTAAACATTAAACATGAATAAATCATGGCATTTAATAGGCGTAGTTGTAGCAGTTTCGACGTTTATTTTGATGAGTAATATCGCATTTGCACAGGTTAGTTTTCGTGCAGATTTGGCAGGCGAAGCAGAAGTGCCCCCTCTCTTCAGCGAATCTTATGGTAGGGCTCTCATAAATGGTAACGATAGCAGTCTAACATATCTGATAAATGTTTCTTCTCTTGACAAAGTTACAAGCGCATCTCTTTACAAAGGAGATCCCACAGAAAATGGTCAAGTGCTAGTTTCATTGTTGAATTTAACCAAACCCTCAGGGATTATTGACGGTAAGCTGGTCGAAGGAACTATAAATTCGTCTAGTATCATACCTTCATTAGCTAATCTAACTACGAATATTACAATATCCGAACCTGCCACGGGGAATTTGACTAATATGACATCAGCTGTACCTGCCACGGGGAATTTGACTAATATGACATCAGCTGTACCTGCCACGGGGAATTTG
>ARCol0yngRDRAFT_1000113_pt1 | contig 14689 bp, 20 predicted proteins | sample AraColrhizospDNA_FD_9197 | JGI IMG/M metagenome (IMG submission 9197) | reverse complement strand
CCAGCTTAATTTAGATTCAAATAAAGAATTAGATTTTCAGCCGACTACAACTAAATGTCCAGAATGTGGATATGAATGGTAGCAGTATTCATAATATGGGAATGGATCTGTAGCAATCTTTATCACATATGCACAAAGATACATTAATTGATATGGTATCATTAATCTGTCCTGAATGCAATCAGGAAAAAACAACAATAGACGGTTTTCCTCCAATGTGCCAGGAATGTTATGATGAAGTTATTCAGGGAAAAAGAAAATCAAAATTTTATAATCATAATAAGATTCCAAAACATTAAACTTCGTATTTCATATAGCTAACATCATGCAATGGAATACAAAATCCCTTAACAAGTTGATCTTGAGCTTTGAACCAGTTTATCCAAATAATATTTTCTACTGATTCATTTTGAACTTTTGTATTAATAAATAAAAGATCTTCTTTGGGCATATCCCATCTATATGTTATTGTTGCACTGGGTAAATTACCAAGACGAAGTAATACAGTAATAGTGTTATCTGTATTTTGTTGAGCAAAAATATTATCATATTTGTCTTTACTTTCTACTTCAAGGCCAATCTCAACAGTCTTTACCTTATAATTATTGTTTAATGTTATCGGCATCTTTTTATCTTAACAGAATTTAAATTTAAAGAGTATGCCCCTTTCAACAGTAATAACAGAAAAAAAATGATTAACGTAATTACAACTTTCTCAGGCTGTGGCGGTTCATCTTTAGGATACAGAAAAGCAGGATTTAATATTAAATTAGCAACTGACTGGGAAACTAATGCAGTTAAAACATATCAAATGAATTTCCCCGATACTCCAATATTACATGCTGATATTCGGAATATTACAGGCAAAGATCTATTAGATAGAGCAGGCTTGGCAGTAGGACAGCTTGATATTTTAGATGGTAGTCCACCATGCACACCTTTCAGTTTAGCAGGACTCAGAGAAAAAAGCTGGAATAGAAGTTATGAACACGTTGGCGATCATAAGAAGCAGATAAGCACCGACTTATTTTTTGAATTCATCCGATTAATACAGGAGATTAAGCCAAAAATATTCATAGCAGAAAATGTTAAAGGTCTCATAATTGGAAAAGCAAAAGGATACTTTAATCGAATATTACAGACAATGCGCAACTTAGATTATAAAGTATTTGCATTTTTAATGAACGCAAAACATTATGAAGTTCCGCAATCACGAGAAAGAATATTTTTTATAGGATTCAGAAAAGACCTGAAAAATATCCCTGATAAACTATTATTCAAGACTCATAAAGAAATTACGTTCCGCCAGGCTGTCAAAGGTCTGGTCAATACCGATGACGAATTAGAGATTGCAAAACTGCAACCAGATGCAGTAAAGAGCAAGATGTTATATTTAATGAAAGAAGGTCAGCAGAGTTCACAGATAGACCCTACAGGTTATGGCTGGAATTCCATCAGAGTTGCATATGATAAACCTGCGCCGACAATTACAGGACAGGCACATTTATTATATCATCCGATTGAACACCGTAAACTTACAACTTCTGAACTTAAACGGTTATGCACTTTTCCCGACGATTTTAAATTCCTTTCAACAATTGAAGCAAGAACCAGATTAGGTAATTCTGTTCCTCCCAATCTTATTTTTCATATTGCCGAGACTCTAAAAGTATATCTTACAGGCTGAGAAAGACGCTATTGCTTAGAATTGGGAAAACCGTTTAGACCTGCCGAAAATAAATTAGTTAATGAACTCATGGCTGACATAGTGACATATAGATTAACTCAGTCTGAAGGCATGAAATATATTGAAATGAGATTCAGACCGATAAGCGATACTGTCTATAAAAGACGTCATGCCCTGATAAATTCTGATAAGACTGTAAATTTATGGCTGAGTTATTTCACAAGGATTGGTTTTGTCCTGCATCATAAAAAACTGATTGAAGATGCTATGCGAATACAGAACGATTCTCTCAGGGAATTTATTACCGAAACTTCAAGGCCTACAACCCCACCAAGAGATAATCCTACCGTTCAATTACGTGATCAGGATTATGTTTTAAAATTAAAAAATGACATAAGAGAAAATATTAGATTGCTTACCGATTTAGGATTAGGTACGCCAATCATATCTGCATTAAAAGCAAAATTAGACAAGGTAGAAAGTAAATTAGGAGAGAAAGGAAATGCCACTGCTACCGGTATTCAGGGCAATTCAGAACTTAGTGGAATCGGAAGATAAGGCAGACGAAGATGAGTTTGCTACTAGAATTCCGTATCATATTGAACCCGAAGATATTCCAGAAAAAGCAAAAGAATTCTATCATGATTTTGGAAAGTTAAGGCATCAGATCACAAATGAATTCATTGAAGATCTAGCACCCTATCAGTATGAAGCGTGGGATTGTCAGGCTAAAACCGTTCTTGTTGATAAGTGTCAGAAATCTGGATTTACAACTTCCGAACTGTTACATGATTTCCAGCAAACCATTTCAGTCGGTAGAGGAAAAGACTGTTTAATCGTTGCTCAAACTCAGCAACATGCAAACGAACATATCTATACTCTAAAGCGAGCAGTAGCCGACAGTCCAAAATATAGAAAGTATCTCATAACAAGTAGCAAGGAATTATTTTTCAGAGAAGAACAGACTAAGATGTCCACGATATTCGTAAAAAATCCCGACAACCCATTTAGACCGAGCAGGATTATTGGCCTGCCTTTCAGACAGCAATCATTATGGTCATGGAAGAATGCTTTCCGAGTTCATATTAGTGATCCGAGTATCGCCCCTGTCGTAGATGACGCTTCTGTTTATGCAGCTGCAAAAGGAAGGTTAGCAAATACGGATGGACAGATGATGATAGAAGGTCCTCCGAATGGACCAATCGGTAAATTCTACGAATGGTACGAACAATATAAAGACGGTCATGATCCAAATTTTCAGGTATTTTTAATTATAGATGAAGATGCAATTAGAGCTAAAGTTATCAGCAGGGAATTTCTTGAACAGCAGAAAAAAGAGTTAGGCCCCCTGTATGCACAGTATTATCAAGGATCTTTTATTTCAGGAGTTGGTAACGTATTCGCAGAAGATGATATAACATTTGCAATTGAATTAGGTGAATCATTTAAAGATATTCCTATAAGTCCTTATGTCAGACATTTTGGAGGCATAGATCCTGGCTGGGCAAAAGTTACACCGCTTTATGTATTTGAAGAAATGAAAGAGGAAGATTGTTTCAGACTTGTATATTTTGAAGAATTCGATAAGAGTACTCCCGAAGTAGTAGCGAAAAAAATGCATGAACTCTGGACTACAAAGTTTATCAGTATATGGTGGATGCTGGATGGTGCAGATAGAGGATTTATAAATACGTGTAAAGTTTTTTTCAGAGAAGATCAGGACTGGTTAAATGATAAAGATGTCTCACCGCGACAGAACAGAATAATTCCCGTTAATTTCAGAACAGACCATGGCAGGATGTTAGAAAATTTATACATGCTTATCGCAGCAGGAAAATTAGCGATTCCAAAAGAATTAGGAAATAGATTAATTCTTGCATTAAGAACGGCTAAGGCAGACAGATGGCATCTTGATAAAAATCAGACAACAAACGATGATGATCTTGACTCGGCAAGAATGGCACTCCGTTCAGTAAGGTTCGGCAGTGAATTTTAATTTTTAAAAAAAGAAAAAAGATGTCTCAATCAGAAAAATGCATTAAGTGTAAACACTCTATGATGTTTCACGTTGGTAGGTGTTATTATCCTAATTGTAAGTGCAATCCTGAGAAAGTTGAAGGAGAAAAAACAGGCTGATATTGATTTATGGTTAAAGTATCTTCATTCAAGGGGCGTTCCTATTGATAAAAATCCTGCTCTATGGTCTGATACAGATTATATCTTAATGCATGAGTTAACAATGTTATCTCAGAATCTTGATACTGCAATAAAGACAGGTCAACTTAAGGAATTCTTTAAAAATATTAAAAAGCAGAATCAACTAAATAAACAAAGACAGGAGGAAGAAAAAGAAAATGCCAGGCATAACAAGACGTCCCCGAATAGGGATTGTTGATGTAACAAAAATTCAAGATAATGAAAACAGGAGATCTAATATTATCTGGTGTTTGAACTGTGAAAAAGCAGGAATACATAACAGGATGGGAAAAAGAATCTATCCTGATATTAAGACAGTTGATGCAAATGGGATTGTAACTTATGAAAAACCTGTGATTCCAGCAGATGCAGATCAATGGCTTCAATGTCATGCCTGCGGTGAAATAATTCCTGAACCTTTTGCAAGAGGAGAAGGTGAAATTCAGGTGAGTTCGGAATATGAAGAAATGGAAATGGATAACCCGTTTGAATTCGGCCATGTTATTATTGAACCTGTCGGAGAGCCGAGAAAAATTGATCGCAGTAAATTACAGAATCTTCAGCAGAAAAAAATAAGGAGAAAGATACTTGAAGAAATAAAAGATTCTGACTTAAAGAAAGAACTTTCAGAAGGCGGAGAAATCATAGATTATACTGCTACCAGATTATGAGACAGTAAGGTACAGTACCAACCATTGTGCATAAACTATGCAGAATGGAGTTAAGCATGAGAATAGAACATTCTTACTATCGTTTGCGACGGAAAGTGCCGCAAATATTTCACCGTATAATTAGAAAGTTGTAATTATTTCAATTTCAGTCAGGGCAGACAGTGGGCTGAACTTTCATCATAGAATAGGAAGACTATGATTTAATGAAGCTGCCTGCCCCTTAAATTTTTACTTCATACATGAAATCTTATTAATATTATCATTATTCATGCCATCAGTGTCACAAAAAGAAGCGCCATTCAGACAGGTAACAACTTCTCCTGCCATTAAAAACGATCCAATGTTTATTGGAATTCAAAAAGGAAGTCCGAGATTTAATCATGCAGCCAGGGAAATCTACTGGAGAGGTAGAGCTGCCAGTTCTACCGCTACCTTACGAACGATATTGACAAGAGAGCAGTTGGAACAATGTGCTAATGAATATGTCAATAACGGAATTGTAAGAAGATGCTTAGATACATCAGCATCTATGATTAATCCTAAGCGAACAGGCTTTGAAATAGTCGCCAATGATGAGAGATTAGAAGGTGCTACCGAACAGGAGATTGAAAAAATCAATGCAGACCTGCAATCTAAAAAAGTAAGAAAATGGAGACAGCGGGTTATCAGGGCAAATAAGCGATGTCACTTATGGGATAATACTAACAAACTGATTATCAATGCGCTACTGTTTGGGCGTAACGTATTGGGTATTGAAAGATTTGAAACCGATAATGACTGGCCTATTTACGGTCAGCCAATGGCATTAAAACATTTGAACAGTCTGAGAATTCAGGAAGTTAGAATGGACGAACAGACATATCAATTTGAAGCAATCCGTTATGACCTCGGAAGATTCAGGGGAGTTAAAACTTACAAGGCAATTGATTTAGTCCCTGCCTTCCATGACGATATGAACGTAATTGATAATTCTAATTTCTCTGGTACTTCAGCAGTTTGGACGGTACTCAGCGCAGCGCAGATTATCAATGTGATACTTGACGAGGACTTACCAGAATCGGTGAGACAGGTCTGGGCAAAATTCGGAATCATATTCTCGGGCACTTCTAAGAAAAGTGTTATCAAAGAAATGAAAAAAGAATTAGAAGCATCTGCCTGGTTCATGCATAACCAGAAAGATTTAACCGCTCAGGTATTTGACCTTGCAAGAAATCTAATGGAACTTCCAGATGTGATGATTGCACTTGCTAAATTTGTCTGTATGTCAATGTCTTTACCTCTGTTCATGATTTTTGAAGAGACCGCAACCTTTGCTACTGCTGATCAGGTGCTACAGGTATTCAAGAATGGAATCCTTCAAAAGTATCAAACATGGCTACAGGATATTCTTGAGACATACTGGTACGATCCAATGCTTGCAGATTTTCTTGGAATTCCAGTTGAGGAAGTTATTGAATCAGATTATAAAATTAAAGTAACATTTCCACCAATTGATTTCAGTACAAGAGATAAGATTGTTGCATCAGACCAAATTCTGTTTGGCATGGGCGTATTGAATAAACCCGATGTTGCAGAAGATATTGGCAGATCGGATATTGCAAGCAGATTAAGAAAAGAAGAACTTGATTCTAAACTTCAAGAAGCAAACGACATAATCACAGCACAACAAAAAATGATTGAACAGATGCAGGCAGGACAGAATAATAATAATGCAATTAAAGAAATAACAGATTCAAATAATAATCCAACTCAGGGAGATAATGCTACTAATGGTAAGAGCACCAATACAGGAAAGCAGATCAATCCAATCAAGTCTAACTAAACTTGAAAATGATCTAGCACTGCAACTAACTCCTTTCATTAACAGAATGATAAGGTTTGGATTACCTGCTGAATCATTTCAGGTTAATGAAAAAATACAATTTTCAATATACGGAATAATCAGAAAAAAAGTACAGGAATCTTATATTGTTGGATTGCAGGCAGTTGAAGATCTAATTAAAAAACGAATTCCAGTGTTTGAACTGTTCCTGTCTGTTACAGATATTCAAACAATTAAAGACATAACAAAAAGCATGGTTGATCAGTTCTGGATTGCCAGTAGCAAAATATTACAGAGAGAAAATGAAATCAGGCAACAAAAAATAACTCTTGAAGATAAGCAGAAATTAAATAAAGATGCTGCCATAGTTAAATTATCATCATTCATAATTTATGCTTCATACAATAAAGCAGTAGATCAGAAGCCGAATAATATTCTCCCTGCTAATACTAATACAAGATCGGCCAGCATATTCACCGACTTTGATCCTCTTACAAATACCGTTGATGAAGGATTTGGTGACCTTTCAATATTAGATGACCTGCAAACACTATTAGATGAAATGATGGAAATGTTCCTGACAAAAGAAGATCAGGATGTAGATCCAGCATATTGTGAACCTTTAAACAGAGCAGTATTTCCAATTGATGATCCCGATAAACCCGATCCTCCTTTGCATCCTCATTGCAGGTGCATTTTAGTCCCTGTTAAAAAAGAAGTCAGTGCTTTCTTTGCAGGATAAATGTGCAATGCCTGTGCCTTAGTATTCAGCAGGAAAATGCGATTGGTAGATTACTGTTATTCAGATGCAGAAGCAGAAGATAATGAATAAGAAGAAAAATCAGCCTTTTTCATTTTAGCCGAATGGTCAAACTAATCAAAAGGACTGAGCCTGTGGACAAGACGAGGCAAAAGCAATTAGTTCCTGTATTAATTCAGAACTAACTTTTTATCGTGGCGCAAATTTTAGATTTAGATTCAGTTCCTAATGACAGGGGCATATTTGAAACACCGGAAGGCAGATTTTTCCGTTCATTTTTAATAAGCACAAAACCAAACGATGCAGGCTGGTTTATTCGCAAAGAGACAGGTCATGATAATGTTAAAAATTTCTTAAAAGATGGAAGGAATAATTTTGCAATAATCCCTGAACTGATACAGAAACCAATTTCACAGGGAGGGGGAGGACACTATAAAGGAACGAGAGAACAAATCTTAAAGGCATATGCTGATAATTCACATGGAAAAATTGTAAAATTAGTTGGTCCATTTTATTATAGCGATTCTCCCGAAGATTACTATTACGATCAGATAACAAAACTGTCAAATTCGAGATCCGCTTCTGTTTTACATAACGAAGGGCAGAAAACATGGAACGGCTATGATGTTTCCCCTCATATAGGCGTGAATAAAGGTAGCGATGAAGAAGGCTGGATTGACTGGGAAGCATTAGGACTTAACCTTGTCATAAAAGGTGCATTTGGAAATCAGGCCATAATTACAAAGTTCTGCAACGGTACAGAATCGCAATGTTTTAAAGACCTGGTCGCTTCTAGTGCTAATATCAGCGATGAAACAATTGCTGAGATGCTTACTTCTCACTTAGACAAAATAGCTTCAACTCCTCATAGTATGCCAGATCAACAACAGATAACTAAACCCGATTCTGGAATTCCTGATTCTGGTTTAGCAGGTAAAGATAAAATTAAATCTAATCCCACTGTAGATCCGCAAAAGGATCTAACAACTGCCCCTGTAATTGGGGACAAGATTGAAGTTTCAAAAGAAGAATGGGATAGAATTAGAGAAAGAGCAGATGCAGTTACCGAAATGGAGAACGAAAGGAAGCAAGAAATACTTGGCGGCCTGTTCTCTGTAATTGACGACGAAAAAGAACGGGAAAAAGTGATTAAAGATTATTCAAAACTTGACATGAAAACCGTTAAGATGTTAAAATTATACACTGAAACACGTGATGCCCGAGTTAAGGAAATTGCCAAGGCAGAATTAAAGGCAGAACAAAAAGAGGAAGATAAAGAAAAAGAAAAAGAAGATGAAACTGGAAAAAAGGGAGCAAAAGACAGGTCAAAAGAAAAGGACAGATCAGCCTCTTCCAGCGGTCATTTAGATAAAGAACCGACGCATCCAAAATTCACGAGTCCTGATTATAATCCTGAAGATCATAATAATGAAAAAGAGAAGGAAAGATCCGCTTCTGTTCCTGAGATACGGAACGAAGTATATTTGCTGAGGCAGAAATTCCTGGCAGGAAGGAGCAAAAGGGAAGATTAGAAATGACAGTCAATCTCGGTGATTATGCCAACGATGAAGACATGCATCATAATGTCGAGTTGGGCAAAAAAGCAGTTGGAGTAGCCACATTAATTTTACCAGGCAAGGGAGTTTTTTATACTCCTGCATCTGGATTGTGGGCTATTACCGGTGCAGGTAGCAGTGCTACAAACAGGACAGGAATAATCCCTAATAAGTATCCATTAAATACAGATGCAGAAGCAGGCTTGCAGGTTGAAACTCGAAAAGGAGTTGCAATGTATGTTCAGGCAGGAGGCGCAATAAAAGTAGATGGCAGATGTATCCCTGATGCATTAGGTAAATTTATTGCAGCTGGCGCAACTGCCGTTACCGGTGTTAATGAATATGTTTATGAAGGTCACGAAGGCGAAGGAGTCGGTCTCGGTCAGCAGGCAACTGATTGTATCTTGGATGAAAAGATACGGGTGAGGATCGCATAAGAGGGAGGATGATAGTAGAAAATGGTTTTACAGAGAAATTATAACGGCTATGTCTGGCGCGCTACTAATGGATGGATCTATCTCTATGATAGTGGCGATGGAGACAACTTCGATTATGAAGTAAAAGCAATGAACGCAAGAAAATGGATGGCCATGTCAGGCGGATTGGGCATGGGTGCAAAAGGAGATGACAGAGCAGGAAGTATACAGGGGCAGATAGTTGAACTTTCCGATGTGTTCACTTCTGAAAAAGTGCCTGGTACAAATATGTCTTTTGAAGATTTAGCAAAAGGCGTTCTGTATGAAGATAGCAGGGCAGCAAGTACAAAAGATGAATCAAGAGCAGCTGCAATGATTACATCATTAGACTATACAAACTTCCAAGACCTTGTTGTAGTAGGAGAGAACGCCGAGAGTCCAATTCATAAGGGGATACTGCCAGGATTATTCGAGTCAATTCAACTTGATAATCTTGCAGGAAAATGGGCAACTCAAAATGCTGACATAAAATGGTATAATAACCTGCCTGAAACTTCAACTCCCGAACCGAGCAAAGGCTATGGAACTACCATAACTGTAAACGTTCCTAAAGGTGGTGGCGCTGTTGGCTGGACTGACAGGAGCAAGCAGGTCATTAATGGTGGAAATCCATTCGCATCTCTTACTGCTTTACTTGCAGATGCGAGACTGGCAAACGAAAATGAAATTACTGCTGAAGAAATTGAAAATAATACCGCTCATACAACAGCAGGAGTCGATTTTGGTGCAAGAACAGGAACGCCCCCAGCTTCAACAACGAATCCTCTGCCTACGATTCAGAATCTAAAGACAATATTCTCAAGCCTGAAACTGCCATGGAATCTTTTTGTCAGTAAATCATACATATACAATGAATTTATCACCAATGATATTTTGAATCCAACATCGGTGATACCTCCGACGATAGCAGATCAATCCGGTGAAGTTGGTCCTTTCCCATTCGCAGCTAATGTGACATGGGCAAGAGAAGACGCAATGGACAGCATGACAGACGGTTACGCAATGAACGATCAGGCAATCAAAGTGTTCAGAGCTGCCTTAATCCAATATACCGTAAGGAATCAAGACCACGAAACAACCAAAGTAGTCATGAAGAATCATTTCAATGCAAAAACTGTTGATGATACTCTTGTATACTTGGTCACAGGAATAGCAGCATAGAAATGTCTTCAAGAAGAACCGAACCAACATCACAAGGACAACAAAGGCCAAACCCTACGGGGACTGCTACCAGTAGCGAGGGAGGGGGAAGCGAAGAAAAGCCAAAATTGAATTTTGATAAACTGCTCGAAAAATTAGTAGCAAGAGGAATATCCCTGATGGAATTCGCTCATGTTCAGGAAAATAGAAGAAAGAAAATGCTACAGGATGATTATCAGGATATTAAAAATGAAACAGGCTGGATGTATGACGAACCAATAGAAGTACCGAAAGAGGCTTTTGAAAAAGAGGCCGAGTTAAGAGAAAAGAGAGCAGCTGAAGCAATAGCAGCAGCAAAGAAATAGTTTTTAACCTTCCTTTTTTATTCTTTATTTTAATAACTTATGGTAAATAGAGGCGGTAGATTAAGTACTAAAAAACCAGAACAGCCAGCAGGCAGAAAGCAGGTTTTTGAATATAACGATAGAACTTACAAATCATTTATTCAGCAGGGATTGGGTGATGATATTCCGAAAGAACATAATGACAGGCATGAACGAAGATTTATCGCTACTGTAAGCGATAAGTATCCCATAACAAGAAAGATTACAACTATGGTTCGTCAGCGTATTTTAGATGCTGATACTCACAGACTGAGAGAAGTTTTAACATACATGGAAGATTGGGAAGGTTTTGATTTTATGGGAAAAGAAATTCCAGCTGTCAGAAGTCACTGGGAGGGAATCTGGTACGAACAGAATCTTGAACCTATAACCGATCATGACTCAAATATGGTAACAGGATATAGATCAATTGCACCAACAACCAGATATTATATTGATTTCAAACCTAAAACTGTACAGGAATTAATAGAAAAATCTTCTACGCCTGACCCTGAATTAATAAAATATATTGTTCAGAGTATTGGAGGCGAAAGAACAGGTTATGCAAATTATGATCAATTTGTAAATCTTACATGGCAACAATGTGCCGATATACTTTTAACAACAGGCGGATTTGAAAGCGCACATATCAGGGAGATTGTTCAGCATACAAAATGAGTTCTGATTATTACAGTAGCAAATTATCAAGGTCACAAATATTACAGCAACAAGAAGAAAAATATTTTTTGAAACGCCACTGCTGCCAGGCATCATTTGATTCTGGAATAATGCGATGTCCTTTCTGTTTATCAAACATTTCTAAATCTGGTAACTGTCACTGTCCAAATAAAATTTAAAAAAATGACATTAACATTAAAATGCAGAAATTGTAAAACACCTTGGGGGAAAGACTGGGCGAACTGTCTTTATTGTGGATGCCCTGATTACGATTGAGCCTGAATCATAAAGCCGATAAAGAAGATGTCGGTATTGCATTTGCCCAGCAGAGAAGAGAGACCAATTTTTATATTCAACAACTTAAGGAAGAATTAAGCAGGAAAGAAAAGTTTAACGTATATAATCAAAGATTAGTCGGTGAACTGATGGAACTCTTAATCACAAAAAAGATTCTGACAAATCAAGAATGTTTCCTCATGACAGCAAAAGCAAAACAGGCCGTATTTACGAAAGAAGAATTATATGAACTTCAAAAAATTGCAAATAAGCAGATGCAGGAAGCAAACCTATAATGCAATGTATAACATGCAGTTCAATTATGTTCTGCAAAAAAACGTATAAGGGATTTGTTGAATGGTTTTGCCCTGTCTGTACTTCTATTACTGCAATTCATTTTGAACCTGTAATTGAAGAAGAATAAATAAATGTGGAAATCAGAAGATCCCAATATTCAATTCATACTTAAAGAATACCAGAAACAGGTAGCAGAACAGGAAGAGACAATAAGAAAAGGCTACCGATTAAACGACTATTGTTATAATTGTAAAAAATTCAAAAAGAAATTAAAATATAAACTCTGTGCTAACGGTTACATATCATACTGGTGTCAGGATTGTTTTTAAATTGATTAGTCCATTAATGCATATTTCATTTTTTATAAAATGTGGTTTATAATGAAGGCACTGATGGGATTGCGGCAGTACGTTTAGCAACTGGAAATTTATTACCTGAAGATTATCCTGATACTTCAATAACTTCAAAAATTAAATCTGCATATTCTAAAGTTCAGTTATCAGTAAAAAGAGAGTTAGATGCACCTTTTGTTGAAGATACTGATGTTGAATATGATCATTCAAAACAACTTGAGTGTACAATAGCTGCCATGTATTGTTTAAAAGCTTATGGGCCTGAATTCCTGGATAAGATTAAAGAGCTGAGGGAAGAACAGACCGAAGATTTAACGATACTGATAGAAGGAACTATAGCAGCCGAGGAAGTCACAGATGTTGAAGAAATTAATGAAAGTACAGACCCTAAATCATGGAATTTAAATCCTGAAGTTCCTGTTCCAAACAGAATGACAATTAAACATACATCGGGTGGAATCGAAAGCCAGCTTGAAAGATAAATGATAATTAATTAGATAATTCCTTTCATGTTTTAAAATAGGAAAAAAATTAAAATGTTAGACCTAGATGAAGATATTGAAAACGAAGATTCAGTTAATACGATAATGTGTGAAGATTGCGGTGAAGAATTTTTAACAGAACAGGAATTAGACCATCATAATAAAACAGTACATTGAAAAAATAAAAAATTGTCTTCTCCTGAAACAATTCTTGGAGAACACTTTCCAACTGTCAGCCTGTCAATAATAACTGCAATCCTTGTTGGAGTTGGAAGTATTCTTATTAAACTCAGAACAATTGCTAAGGAGACACGTGCGAGAAGAGATACAGCCTTAACGGAAAAATTAGAAATTAAAACACTGGCAGAAAAATTAGAATTTATAATTGAACAGCAGAATAAGAAAATTCAACGACTTGAAAATATAATATTCAAACTGCCGAATGGAAATAATACTGTTAAGAAATAAAAATAAAAAAAAGGAAGTTAAGTTTAGTTTAGCCTGGCCTGAATCCCACTATGTCACCGCTTACCGTAGCATTGCCTGTATTTTCATTTGTTTGATTCTCAGTAATTGTTCCCGTACCTGTTCCATTTTCTATGATTATGTTGCCAGTGCTGTTATCAATTGGCAGGGTTACATTACTTTCACCGCCACCTGTCGAAACATTTCCGCCTTCAACTGGAATAGTTACGTTGCCTTCAATCGGAAGCGTAACATTTCCGCCTTCTATCGGAATAGTGTTGTTTGATTCGTTTCCGTTAGGGGGATTAGTGGTAGTTTCGTTACCTGGTGGGTTAGTACTGCTCTCATTACCTGGAGGTTGTGTAGGAGTTGTTGTATTTTCCCCTGTTCCTGTAGTTTCATTTCCCTGAGGGGGCAGGGTTGGTTGCTCTCCTGAGCCTGATTCATTTCCTGTAGGAATAGTTATATTTACAAATGGATTGGCATCAGTAATATTTTTCACAACTGTCTGCAACTCTTGGATTGCCTGTGTTTGTAATATCAGGGCTTCATTTACCAGTGTCAGATTTTGTTTCAAAGCTGCATTTTGATTTTCTACAGTTTGAAGATTATTCTGTAATTCGGTATTTTGTTGTTCAAGTCTCTGGATATTATTATCCTGAACTGCATCGGTTGATTTCAAATTTGTAATATCATCTCTTGCCTGTTGATCAACTGTTGCCTGTGGTACTGTTCCACCACCGCCACCGCCACCGGTAGCAGGAGGTGCAGCTTTAAACTGAATAATCAAATCGTCTCCAACTCTCAGTCTCCTGATGATAATGTTACAGTCTTTGGTAGTATCGCAGGTTAGTTTTTTGCTCTGTGCATTAACTTGTCCTACTGTTATGGGTGCAATTGTAATTCCAAGGATTAAAAGTGTCCCCAGAAATAGACCTGCAACCAATACAGATTTTGTATTTTGGTTAGTCATTCGTGTCTTAATATTCGGAGTTTAGATAATAAGCATTATGAAGTTAGTTCATTTTCCATTGAATATATGATAAAAAACTAGTTGATAGACGAAACGGTTGCAGTTGTTTCGAGTATATTAGTAGGTCTTGCAGGCGGATTTCTTTCTTCATGGATGGCCTGGAATGCATCGGGAGAAAAATTCGATATTAGAAAACATGGAAATGCTCTGATTACCGGTGGCATAGTCGGATTGTTAGGAGGGGCGGCAAATGCAATTGTTGCAACAAATATGAGTACAGGCCAGTTTATTATTCAACTTGTGTTCCTGTTCGGCAGTGCGTTCGGATTTGACAGAGCGAGAAGCAATGCTAGTGACATGGTTGGAAAGAAAACCATGGCACAGATGATGGATTTCCTGAATTCAAAAAAGAATACAAAAACAGCAGCAGAAGCAGAGGTAAAATCTTGAAATGGTTTTCAGGACAGACTTGTT
>ARCol0yngRDRAFT_1000108_pt1 | contig 15378 bp, 15 predicted proteins | sample AraColrhizospDNA_FD_9197 | JGI IMG/M metagenome (IMG submission 9197) | reverse complement strand
CAATTTGTATCGGGACTATCAGGCGAATTTGATAGGTTTAATCAAACAGGAGGTGCACAATACGAGAAATATACCATCGACGGACATAAAGCAGGATCAGTTGTATTCTCTGCTGAAATGTCGGGACAGCCTCTTGCTGGTTGGGTTACTGCCACTCTGATAGGAAATAAAATATTCGTGTTTCAATATGGTGCGGACCAAAATACATTTGCTACTAATCTTCCGATAGCAGAACACATGTTAAACTCAATTAAGATATTGGATGATTATTGAATATTGAATCTCGGACCATTCGCAAGTATCATTGGAATAATATTAACGGTGAGCATTTATATTAATAGTACAACATTATACTTTCAAGATATTACTGCTACTGGTAACCCCCACAAACCACTCTCTGGTGTTATCATACCAACTGGATGTAAATCAATTGACGGCCTTCCAGATTCAAAATGCACCCCTGGAGTATTAAATGACAACGTGACTCAGGAGAATATTAAAGATACAATTTGTCAACCTGGATTTACCAAATCTATACGACCACCTACTAAGTATACGACTCCGCTAGAAATAGAACTCATGAAATCATATGGATTCACTGGTGATCGTAAAGATTTCGAACTTGATCATCTGATATCACTTCAGCTGGGCGGACATCCCAAAGCTGTAAAAAATCTTTGGCCTGAGCCATATTCGGAAAATATGACAAACTTCACTGCGCATGTAAAAGATACATTCGAAAACTATCTTAAAAGGCAAGTCTGCAAGGGCGCTATGACCTTATCTGAGGCGCAGAATCAGATTGCAACTGACTGGAAAAAAAATTGTATAGAATCTAAAAAATGTCAAGCTCCATAATATTGCAACCTAACTCAAGAATATAACTGTAGAAATTCTAAGTTTGATTTATGAATATGTATCCAGATTTTTAACCGTATGCATTCCGACATATTCGGACTTACTTTTAAAATATTAAGCGTACTCAAATTAGAAGTGAGTAAAATCTCTCTTCATCTAATCGTAACTTGTATAGCTTATTACCCTTACAGATGAACATAGCGTTATGGACATTAAACAGGTCAAATAAATCATCAAATGATCCACTAATTATATTCTTAGTGTTTGCAATACAATAGGTAATCCCTGGCAGAGATTTACTTTCAAACCATTCACAGAACCCTACTGCCTTTCTTACTGATTCTTTCCGCGCAAGGTCTTCAACTAAAAAAGCAACTGTCAGAGGAAATTTGTTGCCAACCTTATTTCCAATAATTTCCAAGACCTTGTTTCCAGTTATTTGGGGATTTTCTAAAAGCTTGTCATAATTACCTGCAGTTGCATCAAACCACTTTTTCTTGTCAAGATACTGCATACCATAATGTTTTGCAGACCCGCAAGAGGATTTGAACCAATTATCCGACGCTAATTTATCTATTTCATCAAGTAGCTTACCTAGGGTTTTCTCATCATCATACAAAATTAAATTGTGTCTATGTCGGTTATTTTCATGATTTTTAATCCATTTATCAACAGCATCGGCTACAATTGATGCCAAAGTAATGCCATCGTCTGTGGCAATCTGACTTGCTTTTGCATGAAGTCTTTCATCGAAATCTCGTACGAACAGATCCTTTACCATGTATGTACTAGTCACTTATCATTAATAAAGATATCTAGATATCTAGATTAGATAGAATTAAATAATAGATATCTAGATATCCTGCATATGACAAAAATCAAAAATCAAACCATCACTGTCGATGGTCAGACAGTATTCTATCGCGAGGCCGGAGACAAGGAGAATGCGCCGACAATTCTGTTGCTCCATGGATTCCCAACTTCATCACACATGTTCAGAAACCTGATTCCAGCCTTAGCAGACAAATTCCATTTGGTTGCACCTGATTATCCTGGATTTGGATATAGCTCGATGCCTTCTGCAGAAAAGTTCGAGTACACATTCGATCACCTTGCCGAGATAGTAGACAAATTCCTCAAGCAAATAGGAGTGGAAAGATATAGCTTGTATGTCATGGACTACGGAGCACCAATAGGGTACCGTATTGCAGTAAAGCATCCTGAGAAGATAGAAGCTTTGATCGTGCAGAATGGAAACGCATACGATGAGGGTTTAGGTGAATTCTGGGAACCACTAAGAGCCTATTGGAATGAGCCCAATGAGAAGAACAAAAATGCACTAAAGAAGTTTCTTAGTATTGAAGCTACTAGATGGCAGTATACACACGGAGTAAAGAATGAAAATGAAATAAGTCCTGACAACTGGATTCATGACCAGTTATTACTTGACCGTCCAGGCAATAATGAAATCCAGCTTCAGCTATTCTACGACTACAAATCTAATCCACCGCTATATCCTCAATGGCAGGAATACTTTAGAAAGTATCAACCGCCAACACTTGTAGTTTGGGGCAGAAACGATATCATATTTCCTAAAGAAGGGGCAATCCCTTATCAGCATGACCTAAAAAATATCCAAATCCATTTGTTAAATACCGGACATTTTGCGTTAGAAGAAGAAGGCGATCTAATTGCAGACTTGATTTCGAGATTCCTGTTGCCTAATCGAAAGGCTGTTCCTCGGGTTGAGGCCTGAGATAATATGAGATTTCTGATATATGCAAAAATACCGACAGAAGCCGGAAACCTGATGGTGCAGGATCCGAATCTTCTGAGTAAACTTCAGACTTACATAAACAAGGTAAAGGCTGAAGCGACATATTTCTTTGAAGCAGAGGGTAATAGAGTAGCTGCATTCATCGTTGATATATCGCGAGCAAACGAGATACCAGTTTTAATAGAACCGCTGTTCAGTGGAATGGGCGCTCGTGTCGAGCTCCATCCTGTAATGACCTTCGATGACCTGAAGAATGGAATACCTCAAGCTGTGGTAGAAGCAAATTCTTACCGCAACTAGGGATTAGTCTTTTTTTCATTCTGGAATTTCTGCTCGTTACTAAAATATGATTATAATTTAATTAATAGAATTCTATACGTCAAGGGTCTAAATCCAAAGGGGTCATAGAGATATCGTTTCATCTTATTGATGACAATTAAATCTTTCCCTTAAGCTATGGATAATTATTGGCCTACGGTGTGCTTAGATTAGTGTAGACGGAAAAAAGGTTCTCACAAATAGTAATATCAGTCCTATTCCACCAATTATGAATGCCGGGTATCCCAACAAATTATTCCGTGCAATTTCTGACACTCCACCTAACCCTGCAGCTATGATTAGGAGTTCGGATATCAGTTCGTATATTCCTGATTAAATTGTTAAACATCTTCACCTTTATCCTATGCTCCTGTTTCTTTTCATAAACAGGATAGATTTCTTCGCATTCATGAGACTGTAACCACTGACCCATACCGACAGGAAAAAGCTACATTTCTGAGGTGAACTGGATCTTACTATTCGTCTTAATACAAGTAAATAACCACAATATAGGTAGGATTCAATCCGACAAAACCTAACCTGTAAGAAAACTGGAATCAGGATTTAATAAATGATGAACTGTAAGAAGTGGGATGATTTTGAATGATTCGGAATAATTATATTCATATAAGGCAATGACAAACTTTACACTTGCCTGTTGTAGAGATCGTTCCAACCTACAACATAATCGGTAATTGATCTGAAAAAGAGAACTAACAAAATAGTTAGATTTACTAAAGGAAAGTTATCATTCATTCCTGCGAGTACATCACCAGAAGCGCTGACGAATATGAAAAGAAATGCAAATGTGTTAAAATTGAGGATTATCCATTCATTTAAAAAAATATCGTTTCTCCTTAAGTAATGTTTTGTGAGCAACGTCTGAACAAATATCCATGGTGTATTCACCATCATGAGAATCCAGAGAATTAGAACAAAGAGTGTAAAATCTTGAATGTTTAAAGCTACAAATAAGAAAAGAGCTGTGTGGAAGAATACTACGGTAAAAAATATAAAAGCCAATCCAAAGTGAGATTCTCTTTCGACCTTATCGTAATACCATTTATTTGAAAACGTAAGCATAGCGCCATGAATGAAAGGGATTATGGTAACTAAGAAACCAACCAATCTAAAGGTGTATGGAAGATTGAAGGACAGTATTCCAAAAAAGTCAGCTGGAAGATTAGATAATGCTAGTGGTTTTAACAAACACTCTGTAGATTTAGTCAAGCACTTGGAATAATTTATAAGTGCATCAGTGATGCCCAAACCGCTCACTATTCCATAAATTCCACTTGATCCCAAAATAATGGCAGGCGATTCTTGATCTTTGTCTTCAGCTACACTTTCTGCTGCGAGTTTTTCTTTTTGTTCCTTTAGGTCACTTATGCCATTAGTCCCTAACATACTATGATTGATTTGTTCGTTTAGTTCATCTATCTCTATGTCCCTTTTTATTTTTTCTCTTTGGCTCTTAAGATCCTGCGCTTTTTCTGGGTGTAATTGAATGAGATTATTAATTCGATTGTTAAGTGATGTTATCTTGTCTAACCTCCTTTGTGCTTCGCTTTCATGCCTCAGTCTGTAAAGCTGGGCTCTCTCATCGTCTAAGGCAGGTTTCACATGAACAGCAGTTAGAAGGAAGCTCAACCCGCAAATAAAGGCAGCCAAAATGGCTAGGTTTACCAGATCAATAATGTGTGAAACTGTCAGTAAAATAACTAATACTCCAAAAAAGATCGGATACCATTTTTTTAATTCTTTTAATGCAGGCAATAGGATTTCATTCGAGTAGGATCAAATTTTAGTTTGCGGTAACCATACGACCTTAATTTCAGAGTTGATATAGATATCAAGGATAATTTTAATTCCATCTACTTTTTTTCATACACGTCTCAAGGAATCAACATGGTAATCATATTCAAGACCTCTTTTTTGTTTTTCTGACTTAAGCATTTTCAAAATCAAGGACGCTGGTGAGTCATAGGCATCAAATTCTACCATGAATGTAAAGAATATACATCGTAATATTTAAAATTTAAATCTGCAAACAGAGTGATCCTATCAAATTTGATGTACCGCATTCTTATTAGCAGGGTTTGTCAGTCATTGAATTTCTATGTAACCGTCTTCGCGTATTATGGAGATTACATTCTGTGGAGCAGTGCGCGGCAAGGGATCATTTAATTCTTACCCAAGTATTTCTATATTAGGAAATTTCAAATTTGTAGTTCATTATCTATTATAGCCCAACCGATCAGGAATGATCCCCGTGCAGTAATTGGTAATATTTTATCATACCAACTTCTGAAATGTGATACTAAAAAAGTGAAACGGCAAGAAGGTTACTACCTGTAATTCCCCAGCAGTATCATTGTCAAGGTAATCCAATGGTCCCAAAATAAAGATAATGAGTATGATTTAGTGAAACCAATGATCCAGACTTTGAAATGAGAGTTAGCTGTATTTAAAACCATTGAATCGTAAGTAAAATCATAATAACTTTCAATACCATTTAAGATTTATTTTGTGCCTTCTTTAGTTCCAAAATTACATCGTTGACTATTTCACGAATTTCGTTATGTGTCAAATCGGGTTGATCCTCTTCTTTTTGTAATTGTGTTGAGATAACCATTAGTTGTTTAACATTTCTCTCCATCTGTATGCGGTCTTCAGACGATGCGATGCTCCTTAACAATTTCATATTATTTTCTATATTTACACGCAGATCTCTGCGAAGTTTCTTGTCTCGAGCCGCGTGTGCCGCGGTATTATAGATACCAGCATAGACCATGTAAGAGGCAATACCCATAAAAGCTATTGAAACTGCTCCTAATGGGGGATATGAAGAAATGATAAGAGTGCTGGTGTCTTTTGAAGCAAAGAGAAACATGATACCAATGCCAGTTATTATCAATGATTTTCTTTGTTCCTTTTCACCAGAAAGTTTGGCTGCAATTAATAGAAAGGCCATTCCAAAAAATGCACCTCCAATTTGAAGATTTGAGTTTAATATAGTGTTCAAGGCTTGGTATCCATATATAGTGGAGTCTAAATCAATTGAAGTTAAAATAGTATCTACTTGATGATTCGAAAAATAATATAAGGCAATTTCATACTTTGGGAGAAAGAAAATTAATGGCAAAGCAAAAATCACCCAGTATAATAGTTTGTTCCTATGTTTAGTATACGACTTCAACATCAAAATTGTAACTAGCCATGCTAGGACGAAGGAAAAAAAAGAAGTGATATCATACAAGTTGGCTAGAATGTTGATTCTTTCAGGATTTGGATTCGTGAGACTACCCATCATAATACTACAGGGCGTGTATTTTATGGTATTAGAATGAGACACCGAAACTTCTGAGAGGTATACAAAGCCTATTACTGAATTAGCGCAAAGAACCAACATCACAAAAGCATAGGTCAAGACCAGATAGTTTTTACCCCTAATAAACCAGCGAAGAAACTGTATCGCGGCTATTGCCAAAAAAGCAGCCGATGAAGCAAGCGATAAATATATTATTGAATAGAATACTGAGCTATAGTATAAGTAGGAGATTTTTATTTGTCCGTATATAAGGAACAACATCGACATTACAATAAGCTGGATTATCAGAATTGCCGCAAGTGTGATTTTTCTGATCTTAGATCTTGGGAATTTAAGGCTTGACGAAAGTTTCAACAAGAAGAGATTAACTATGGTAAATATTACCGAATAGATTAGAAATAATTCTTCATTTGAAATTCCAATCACTCGATTATATTTTGGAATACAAAATAGCTCAAAACTGGAAGCAAGTATAATTACCAAGATTGCCGATACGCAAACGAGGAATAGTAAACCGTAAAATCTTGTTGATTTGAGATTGGTGTATTGCTTATTTGCGGTATCCATTACCGAAACAAATAATGGGGAATAACAATAAACGTGCCATATAATTTATAAAAGAAATTTAACAAAAGTGCATCATCTAAAGTCATTTTGCATTTAATTTATAGGTTATATCATATTCTTGATCCCATCCGCTACCTTTGGATTCACCAGCTGTGCCCTCTATGATAGTTTTGTACCTAAGTTCATGATTTCCAGGTGTGAGAGCAGTAACAACTCCACAGAAGCAATGTGCTACTGCTTTATACGTATATGGTGAAGATTGAAATTCCTCTGGCTTTTCATACATCGTAGAAGCAAATTGTGTTTTGTTACTGACAGAAAGATTAAAAAAACTAGGAGTTTTTATCACTTTGTAATACTTGTTACCAGGATATTGATCATACACAAGCTGCATATTATTAACATCTTTATTGTTTACTTTGTTATTAATAATTTCTTTTCCGTCAAGCCAGGCCTGCATAGTTACAAGTCCTTTATCTGAATCCAAGGCACAATCTGAGATTTTTTTATAGTCTTGTACGCCATACAGACCGTTATTACCATTGTCACACCATCCCGTGTAAAATGGAAAGAGTATGGGGCGTCCTGAACTGATATCACATGTTTGGGTGACCGTTTTTTCACCAAAGGCACTCCAAAGGAGAATTACTGAGCCTGATCTCATTAGACATTGATTACCTTCCGTAGGTAATTGCTCTGTTGGGACATTAATAGCCCAATTCATAAATTCATCAAGTACCTTTTCAAGCGGGTTATTAGCAACATTTACCGCGCTGTTATTAGCAACATTTACCACGCTGTTATTAGCAACATTTACCGCGCTGTTATTAACGCCACTTGACGACCCAAAACCTAATGTAGAGAGGATCAGCATGATAGACAAGGACAGCCATCCTAGAAGCAACCTCATACCCAAATATTCATCTTTGTTGTTATAAGTATTACTTTTCAGATATAACTGATCCAGTTATACACAAATCTCATACGTTCTCTATTACTTGTTGATAATAAAAGAAGCATAAAAAATTCGTAGATTCAACCATTTGCAATTTTGTGAATATCTTACCAGTCCTACCCAAGTATTGGATTTCAAATTCGCGCTCAAATTAAATGGCTGAATTTATTGTTTTAGTCTCTTTTGTATTGTGAATATTATCAAAAAGTAGTTTATAGGCCAAATCTTAGATTAAATATTTATTTTTATTATCTGCTTTTATTTTATGCACTAATCCATTGGTCTAAATTCGCTTTTTTGATAAAATGCCCATTGACTAGTCCAGATACTAGTTATGAATGTGCTTAACCTATTGCACGAATTGTCAAAAAACTATAGATTTAAATATTATTGACCGAACAATAAGCATGGAAATATTAAGTTCTCAAGCGACTACAAAATGCTTCAAGTTTGACCTCTTAGATACAAAAGCTGTCACCAACCTTAAGTTTTATACCAACGGCGGAAACAATATGATTTTAGTATTTGCCAAGGATCGTGCTATGTATATATCAGTCAGCCGGAACAGCGGGCAAACTTTTGATGATCCACAAAAAGCGATGGACATATCGGGAGAGATTGTGGACTTGCAGATACTGATGAAAAACGACCAGTTTGTTGTAGCGATTCAAGAGAGAATATTGGGTGAAGACCACAAGAGAACAATCAGCGGATGGGTAAATAGTGACAATCAAACTTTTTCCTTCAAACTATGCCCAAAGCAAGAAGTAAAAGGCGAACTTTTGAATATATCTCTTTCATTTAGAGAAGTTGCACCGGGTAGTTATGAGTCTGTAGATCATTTGTTCTACCGAAATAATGACAGCATATGTGTAGAGTCAATGGGGCATCCTTGTAAAGCCCCCAATCCTCTTTGATTTTCGGGGAAATAAATGACTAGAAGACGCAATCGTGCTGAGGCCTCCGACAACCAGAGGGTATGTGGAAGTAATCTCGAGGACTGGATAAAGGCATGGCATAGGTGGTATCTGAGTATACCGGAGAAAAGACATCCCATTTTTTCTCATTTGTCCAAGGAATATGAGCGTAGGCAGGACCAAAATCAAGGCAAGCTTTCTTTTTTGAGACAGAAGCAATCGGCAATTCCTAACGAATGTAAAGAGAAAGTTTGGTTTCTTACCGGAGGGTATCAAGGGGCAATTACAACAAGATCGTTTATTCCTCGAGGAGAATTTTACATTTTAGCACCTTTATATTCAGTGTGGGCCAGCACTGACGAGTATCCCTCTTTGAATACAAATGCTGAACTGAATGGTTTCTGTACTAACGAAATAAGGAATGTTAAACTTAATAATGCTACCTTGGACGGAAGTAAAATTACATCAATTCTTTTCAAGATTAATCAGCCGTTTACTGTTGATCTTCCTCCAGGAAATATAATCGGTTTGCCTTTGACAAGAGGACAAAGCAAAAAGGCCATAACATTGGTAAGCCAAGGCTATTGGATTTGGTTAAAACCACTATCAATAGGGGATCATAGAATACAGCTTTCTGCGTCGAGTCCTAGATTTGTTACTGAATTAAATATCGCATTATCTGTTGCTGGCCCATAGTAAGATATAATAATATCAAATATCATTAGAAGGAACAACGAAGAATAAGTCACTAAATTAATTACTACTACAATTACCACGACTGGGATTGGTCAAACTCAAAATAGCTCTCAGCTCATCCTAAAAAAACTTTTAAAATTAATCGTGTTAAATAATTGAGGTCTATCTTGAGTAGTACTCGAGGATTGATAAGGCATGTTTCTTCCTACCGATAACGATTATGTCTGTCCCTTGCACTATTGATAATTATTGGACAACGGTGTGCTTAGATTAGCGCAGACGGGAAAAAGGTTATCACAAACAGTAATATCACTCCTATTCCACCAATTATGAACGCCGGGTATCCCAACAATTTATTCCGTGCTATTTCTGACACTCCACCTAATCCTGCAGCAATGATTAGGAGTACAGTTATCAGTTCGTATATTCCTATCTTCTTTGATATGTCGGAAATATGGTCAGCCGACTGTAGAAAACTTTCGTATTCAGATTCTGACTCGTACTTGAGATTTAAAAATGAACCATTTGCTGTTACACCCTCCTTAAGATGTTCAAGATGAGATTTATACATAGCAAGGTTATTCTCCAAATCAGTGACATTCTTTTGAGTATTGTTACTTTGAAGTCTAATATTCAGGTCATCAAGCTGAGCCTTCAGAATTCTTTCACCAATTTTTTCTTCGTTATAGTCGTTTTCCCAATCCATTGACTTAATCAAGTGGGTAAGAGAAGTAATTTGCATATCATCTTTCTCTAGGCCAAGTTCGGTCGCAAGGATAGTTGTATATACCGCCAAAATCGATAGCCCGATAATAACGAACGTGACAATTAAAAAAAATCCTGAAACTGAATGCATTTACTTTATCTGACTTGTTTTGCATGGTTTTAAATTTCTTTGTCAGGGCTAATCCTTTACTTGATTCCGAATTGCTCTCAACATACTTGTCAACGACAACCATTTTTCTCTTAGCTTTGCGATAATGTAATCCGGAATCGGTCTATCGTACTCATACTCTCTTATCATTTTTATCCTTCTAACCACTTCTTCAAACTCGATTGAGTAAGATTCTGATTTATTATATTTAGCCACTTTCTGTTAAAATAAAAATTTGAGAATTACTTTTTAGGAACTATCGACGAATATAAGTCAGTAAATTGGTAATGGATAAAGTATTGAGAAAGAAAACATTTTCAAAAATCCTTGTTGCCATACATGAATCCAGTAAATCAGAAGAAAAAGCCATTGATTATGCAACAAGAATTGCAAAAGACTATGATGCAGTACTTGTAGTCCTTTACGTTGTACGAGCTCATGTCAAAATAGGCACCGTAACTCCAAGTCACGTAATCGATCTTAAGAAGCAAGCGCAAGCACACATTACTAAAATTTTGGAAAAGATACAAAAACACGGTGAAAAAGATATTACTATTAAAGTTAAAACCGAAATTATTGCTTCAATTAAAATTGCTGGTGCCATAGTAGACTATGCTAGAGATAAACGCATTGATTTAATTCTTGTTGGACCAAGAGGGCGATCCAAGCTCAAGAGTTTTGTATTAGGCAGTGTTACATCAGACGTCGTAAGGCTAGCCAATTGTCCTGTATTGACTGTGAGATAGAGATAGTGGAAAAACGCATTGAATCCCATTACACTCAGACGTCTAATACTTGCGATAACCATTGTGATCTTAAGCGTTGTCTTGGTCGCAGTCATTTTGGATAAAATTCGATGAAGTATTTATTTTCTACCCAAAAAATGATAATTACTTGATTGTATACCGATTTGAGGAAAATTTACTTGTTTTTATAATTAGAATTCCGCTTACAAGTAACAAAATCATTAATCTTTGAATAACGTAAACTGGACATACATATAAGAAGGCATAGTGGATTCACTTTTTATTTAAGAGCTGATTAGTACTGTTTTGTTATCTGCAACCACTTGGAAACTTCAGTTTAAAATCATTACCTCCCCCTGACGCAGTGAGATTAGCTGCCTGTCTATAAAAATAAGTTCCATTTACCAAGAAACAAGTTTTTCCTGAAGTTATTGTATTAGGTATATCATTTTTAAGCTCGTTCGTATGTATAGTTTGTGCGTTCTTAAGGATAACTGTATCATTACTTATTATTGGAAATTCTGGCTCGTCCCTCATGACGTCTATTAATGATTCTCCTCCAATAACCAGATGTGACTGTTTGATTCCCAACAAAAATCTTATAGTGTATTCCATCTAATAAGACCGTGTATGTTTGTGGATTGTGTGCTGCAAAAATAATTTTGACTGTAGTGATATTTTGGCCTGTTCTGTTGACCAAAATATCCTTTAAGTTCAAATCAATTTCCTGTGTGGCTAAACCAGATGCACTTTGGAAAATTATTCGGTTACTCAATAAAGCAGTTGTACTAAACTCTCCACCGGTTATGAAGATTACTGCGATTAGAATAGTAAATGAAAACCTACTGAAATAGAATGGCAAACTGCAGTTCATTAATAGGGTCTCTACATATTTAGAGAAAATACTTATTTAACTTTGACTTACAAATCATAACTATTCCCGTCGCTTGGGGCTTAGAGAATTATCGTGACGCAAGTTGCCTTAAACATATTATTTCATAATCCAACTAAAATCTGGTAGTTATTTTTACCTACTATGGGACCAAGAGATTTTTTTAGCTAATTTTATATGTACCAATAACCGTTGTCCATGTATTGGTACAAACGTCTAAATCGTAATTTCAGTAAGATGGTTTTTATTGCGCAGCAGATAATCAATTAGTCTAATGTACCTCAACTATAATAAAGGATCGGAACTAATATTGACATAATGTCTGAACCGGTAGTTGTAAATTGGGATAGAATAATACACAAAAATGTACGATCTAATGACTATGAGGACGTTGGAAATGTATTTGCCGTTCTGGGAGGTGAGGTCACAATCATGGGTTCAAGGAGTCGCGAATACAAGTTACCAAAATCGTGTGTTGAAGGATTTAATGGCAGTGAGGTATTCCTAAATATTTCATTCAATGAGTTAGGAAACTATGCAGTGAAAGTTTGAATCTAATGCATGTTTTTCAATCAATAGCTTTGTAACATTCGAATACATATCGGCAATTTTACTTGCTAAACTCATCCATGTCTCGGGCATGTATGTTCTTATACATTCTGTCAAGCCACAAATATCCTTTACATAGTATCGTATTACGTTTCCTTCCTTAGACCCCACAACAAGACCTGAGTTAATGAGCCTTTTCATATACCAGTAAATCGTCGGAGTTGAGGAATGTATAAAATTAGATAGATCGCTTTGTGTGGCACCAATATTTTCTATTAGATAAACTAGAATATTTCTAGTCACTGTCTGTTCTAAGAATACTAAAATTAGTTCATCCCGTCCACTATTTACTGACATTGGGTAGTAGTGCCTGTGCTTGCCAACTTTCCACGATTTAACATATCCTTTTTTCTCCAGGACCGACAGATGGTACTGGGTATCTCCCATCGCCAATCCGACACCTCTGAAAATTTTTCTCAAATAGGTACCTGGATTATGCAAAATGTAATTGTAAATATCTCGTCTGTTTTGAGATATGTCGGTAAACATTAGGTCGTTTTCTTGAAAAATTTGATTTGCCATTTCAGAAATACTAACAGAGCGAAAATGTCAATGGGTAGTAATAATTAATGACGGGTGATGCTATTCTATGGACCTTGGCCTTTTCTATAGTAACCTGTCTTGAATGAATCTGCATAGGTGGTTACCTACCATAAGTACAAGTTACGCTTATTAACTATTGCTTAACCTAATTAATTAGGACAAAATGAGAATCTTTCAATGGGATATGAGATAAGTTAAGTTATTAAAATTAGATATTTGTCAGAGCTTAATTAGTAGCCAATGCCAATATATAATTCTAATTAACAAATTTTAAATCGCAATCAATGTCTAAAGTTTGGAAGAAAAGGAAAAGCAACGCGTCATAAATAAATATCACAGCTCATAATTATACCTAAATGCAGTCAGAAAAGATTTTAGTTTCAAATCTCATGAATCAAAAAGTGCAAACTGAATTTGAGGATCAAAATATTATGAGTGCATGCAATATTATGTATGCTAACAATATTGGATCTGTAATAATTGTTACTCGTGACGGAAACCATGATCCTGTAGGTATAATTACCGAGCGTGACGTAGTGCGAGTTTTGGGTAAACTAGATCCAGATTTACTGAATACTCCTCTTAGTATGCTTATGAGTAAACCTATAATTAGAATAGAACAATCAGCATCAATTAATGAAGCAACTAGCATCATGAACAATAAGAAAATTAGAAGGCTTGTAGTAGTAGATAAAAATAATAAAATGACTGGGATATTGACTCAGCGAGATATATTCAAGGCCGTAGATAAAGATCCTAGTTTAATCTCAGAATTTTATGGGAATGCTTTTTCTTCAAAATTTAAGGAAATTTATGAAAGATACAGTAAGTATAGTTTAGAAGACTAAATGCCAGATTTGAATAATTCTAGATTGTAGAACGATGCGTGACTTAATTGGATGCAGATTCACACCCTGAAGGTAAATTTAATCTCAATTTTGTAAACTGGGGCGTCTTACTAAACCCATTTTAGGAACAAATTATTTTGCAAACTCAAGTGGTATACCCTTCTTTGGAAACTCGAATTTTACCTCTACCCCTTTCTTTGTATCTTTCTATTTAATATCAAGTTCAAGGTCAGTGAAAGAATGCAATTTATAATTCCCATGCAAAATTATTTCGCACAAATATGTAGTATGAGGAAATTTATGACATTCTAAGTCCACCTAACCATAAGTTTTTCCAGTATTGATACTCTTCGTGAACAAATGTTATTTTACCCGAGTATTATCCAGGTGACCATATTGATAACTTCCCTCTTCATGTATCTTCATATCTAATCATAATAACTGAGTTAAGTGTAACTAAATATTATTCTATAGTCTTTATAGTTACACTAAAAATATTATTTATTGCTAAATGATATAAATTCATGCAAAATATCAGGTCTTAATTGGTTGAATATTCCTTTTCTTTATCTCTTCACCTTTGTATCCTAACTGGAATTAGTCATGATAAATTCTATTTTTTATAAAAGGGTGGCGAAATAAATAAGGGCGACGTAAATTATCATTTTACAGGCGCCAAACCGTTTCAACTACTTATGCTTTTCAGTTTGATTCATATATCGTGGATGTGTATGGTAAACCTCTACTTTTATAACGTAGAGCGCCAGGCGGAGCCGTCCATCTCACCGGATAAATGGCCCGCCGGTGTTTATCATGATAGAACGTGTATTCCTTTTTCGTATGTTTTAAGACCATTTAAACTTTTATTATATTAACCCCTAAGGAATTCTAAATTTCACACACTCACATTTATTACATCTAGTAGGATTATTCTTGAGCACCTTTCGATCGTGATGTGATCTTTTATGCCCACACTCGCACCTATCATTTTGACTCAATTCACTTTCACTTTGCTTAGATTCGCCACTTATTAAAAATTACTCTGGCTCAAATGTAAATTAATTGAAACCAGAACAATCGAAGCTTTCTAATCTGTATAAGACTTATATTTTTAAATTGATATTGAACTAGGGTGGTAACGATTCAAAAGATAGTATTTAAAATCCGCACGGCCGATATTGAAGATGCAGGTACAGATGGGGAGGTATACGTTGGTTTTTGTGGTAGAGAATTCCACATAGGCACATCATATGAAGATTTTGAACGTGGAGCGGAGAGGAGTTACTCGGCCGGTATAAGTGCAGAAGCAGGCGAAGTAAATGTTAGCAATCCCGCATTGAATAATCCCAATGCGCTACCTCCGCTAGACACAGAAGACATTGGCATTTACCCTGTCTATGTTCGCTTCGAACCGGTGGGAAGAGATGATCATTGGTCACTACAATAT
>ARCol0yngRDRAFT_1000106_pt1 | contig 15518 bp, 16 predicted proteins | sample AraColrhizospDNA_FD_9197 | JGI IMG/M metagenome (IMG submission 9197) | reverse complement strand
TAGTAACGAAGATGCTATTTGCTGACTCTGTATTTGACATAATCAATAATGTGTCTCGGTTCCTTATTTTACTAGAATTATTGAAAATTAATTACCAGCCAGTGCAGGCTGCAATAATCGCTTCACTCATCGCATCGGCAGGCTCTTATTTAGCAATTAATTTAATTGTAAGACGTATCCACGTGTTTAGTCGAAAGAAGAGAATATTGTAACTGTATGATAGAAATCTTTAAAGCTGCCTAGATCTACAAATACAATGAGTCCATTCATTGAACCGCTAGTATTACCAGAACCACCGCACTCGGACCTTGGATTAGTAACGATATGCCATTATGGTTCTATGAATTTTTTTCTGTTGATAAAAATTCCAACAATTATTAATGTTCATGAAATATTTCAGCGTATTTATTTACTAGTGTTTAACAATATATGCTCTAAAGAATGAAAATATATAATAATTTAAAAATAATCAAGAGAATACCAGTTATTCAACAATATAGACTTTTTAAAGATAGGTTAGACAGTCCTAAAATTTTAGGAATTATTTTTTCATTTACTCTATTATCACTATTGTCGATAACTTTCTTATTCTCTGTTGTCAATGCCATAGAGGTAAAAGGAGATTTTAACGGTGATGGTAACGATGACTTGGCAATCGGGGTACCCGGTGAAGATCTAGGTTCTATTTTTAAAGCTGATGCGGGCGTTGTTGAAGTAATATACGGTTCTTCAAATGGTTTGTCGGCTACATCACCACACGCAGACCAGTTCTGGACACAGGATAGTGCGAATATAGATGATCAAGCTGAAACTGGTGATCAGTTCGGTCGCTCTTTAGCTATAGGTGACTTCAACGGTGATGGATTTGATGACTTGGCTGTCGGCGTACTTGAAGATTTTGGTACTCTTGGTCAGACGGGTTTTGTTGCTCAGACGGGTGCTGTTGAGGTAATTTACGGTTCTTCAAATGGTTTGTCAGCTACATCACCACATGCAGATCAGTTCTGGACACCAAATAGTGCAGATATAGAAGATAACGCCAAAGCCGGCGATCAATTTGGCTTTTCACTCGCAGCAGCTGATTTTAACGGCGACGGTAAAGATGACTTGGCTATCGGCGTACCATTTAAGAGTATTAATTCTATAAATTATGCTGGTGCTGTTCAGGTAATATACGGCTCTTCATCGGGGTTGTCAGCAACATCAGCAAATAAAGATCAGTTCTGGTCACAGCAAAAGGCAGATGTAGATAGTTTTCCTGAATCCGGCGATCAATTTGGATATTCACTCGCAGCAGCTGATTTTAACGGCGACGGTAAAGATGACTTGGCTATCGGCGTACCAGATGAAGATATCGGTTATCCTCTTTCTATTTCTGATGCTGGTGCTGTTCAGGTATTATACGGCTCCCCAGTAGGTCTCTCGGCTACATTCCAAATTGATGATCAATTCTGGACACAGAATAGTGCGAATATCGATGATCAAGCTGAATATATTGATCGATTTGGATATTCACTCGCAGCAGCTGATTTTAACGGCGACGGTAAAGATGACTTGGCTATCGACGTACCATTTGAGGGTTTTGGTTCTGTAAAAGATGCAGGAGCTGTTCAGGTAATATACGGCTCTTCATCAGGTCTCTCGCCTACATCACCACACGCAGACCAGTTCTGGACACAGGATAGTACGAATATCGATGATCAAGCTGAAGATCTTGATGAAATTGGCTTTTCACTCGCAGCAGCTGATTTTAACGGCGACGGTAAAGATGACTTGGCTATCGGCATACCACATGAATCAGGTTCGGGCGCTGTTGAAGTAATATACGGCTCTTCATCAGGTCTCTCGGCTACATCACCACACGCAGACCAGTTCTGGACACAGGATAGTACGGATATAGAAAACCAAGTTGAAAGTGGCGATGTGTTCGGTCAGGCTTTAGCTATAGGTGACTTTAACGCTGATGGTAAAGATGACTTGTCTGTAGGAGTACCATATGAAGATCTAGGCTCCACAGGTAACACGGGTGCTGTTGAAGTAATTTACGGTTCTTCAAATGGTTTGTCAGCTACATTAGTACATGCGGACCAGTTCTGGACACAGGATAGTACGGACATAGATGACAGTGCTGAAGCGGAGGATCATTTTGCCCTTTCACTGAGATAATTTATCACTTATTTTATTTTTAATTGCCTAAGGAATATAGATATGTTCTCGCCAATTTTACTTTCAACTTTGAAATTAAAAGCTAAATACAGTGTGACAGGACCCTACTACATGGACTGTCCGAATCCCACCGAACCCGAATTATTGTTACCAAAATTAGTAAGGATAAAGAAGGTTTAAAATTTAATACAAATATTAATTACAAATATTGCCATTACAGTGCTAAAATACAGAGCTTATATAGTTGCCTCCATCACTAATTAGACCGATGTCTAAAATTCAGGTTAGTGCCAAAATGAAAATTATCCCCGGTATGCTGGACGAATTCAAGGAACAAGCAGCCAAATGCATCTCCGTAGTAAAAGACAAAGATTCAGGAACATTACAGTATGATTGGTTTCTTAGTAGTGATATGACTGAGTGTGAAATTCGTGAGACGTACCAAAGTTCTGAAGCATTCCTAGTACATATATCCAATCTTCGTGAACCATTGCGGATACTCTTTGAAAAATTTGCTTCAGATCACTCGGTAGCAATTTACGGCGAGCCTTCCCCAGAATTGTTAGAAAATGCAAAAGCTAGGAGAATTGACGTAAAGGTATTTTCATTCTTGCAAGGACTCAATCATACGGAATAATCACAATATTAATGGGTTGCAGAATAGTGTCAAATCTGTCCCGCATTCCACCGAACCCGACTAAGCTTTACCATAATTAGTAACATAGTATCATTGAGCATAGTTCATATTCTCTTTTTCTAAGACTAGCCGCAATTCAGTAGGTGATTATCTGAAATTATGAATACGTTATAATTTTGAATTTCTTATTAATGGCTAATCTACTAAAAATTGGTAAACGCGGTAAAAACTCTCAGGATCAGATTTAGAGAGGTACTTCCATTTCATTGGATCCAAACGTACTTCCTCAAACTTACTCTTCTCAAAGTCTTTATCTTTAGATGAAACAATAATATTGTAAATAAGTTCACCTACTAATACCTGATTCGGTCTTGCAATTGATGCGATCTTAGCCGCCAGGCTGATACCTGAGCCGGTTATATCCAGATGAGCTTTCTCCAGACTTTTTCCATAAAGTACTACCAATGTGGGTCCAAAAGCCAATCCTGTTCTTACTGTAATTTCAGGCAATGTGTTTTCCTCAAAAATGGGATTAATAGCGTTTTTTATTATCTCCAAAACAGCTCTTGAACAACTTAACGCGTTCTTACAAGCTTGTATCCGATCATACTCTGCTGGAAAAATTACAATAACGGCGTCTCCTTCATATTTGAGAATAAAACCTCCGTAGCCAGAAACAATAAGAGTTACTTCTTGGGCGAAAGTTTGCAAAATTAGAGCGAATTTAAATTCTGGTAAAGTCAGACTCATTTCTGTTGAATTGTTAATATCTATTATCATAATAACAAGGTTAGTTCTGGAGTTTACATGTCTCCTTAGAAATTTCTTGGATTCTTCGGTGGACATATTTAACTGGATACCATCCTTTAGGGTTTTAGTTACTCTTGCACGGATTTGTTCTTGCAATCCAAAGGCAGGAAAATCCATAATATATTTACTCACCTGTTAAACAACTTATACTTAGCGATCATCAGAGATCCTTTTGTTTGAAATTTTTCTTGTTCATATTTAGAATAACCTTACAGACAACCATTAAACTAAAGTGATTTAAAAGGGACAAGTACTCCAGTATAACAAGCTATATAGGCAATTGTTACGGATATAGTTTACTATTGAAGGACGAGCTGCCTGGAGAAAAGATTAAAAAAGAATTATACCATGCAATAAGAGAAATAGGTAAAGAAAAAATTCAAAAAGATATTGCTTCGAGTATTGAATCTTCGCAAAAATACATTGATCTCCTAATGAATAAATGTAGTAGTAAGTTGATAGGCGCTAATACAAGCCTGGACTATGACAAAGTGATAGGATCCTTAAGCGAAGCACTCCTTCATTTTATGCTTACAATCAGTACTTTACCATCTGAAAGAAAGATACAACTTAATAGCGAATTAGCTATTGATGTCGTTATCCCTAGTTTTCCGAATTTGAAAACAAACCCTTCAAAGTCGATCATCATACAATTCATAAAGGAAAGACAGAAATTAAACAAAGTATCTAAACTGCAATACATACAACCTAATAGTGAAAATATATGGTTAGTATCCTACAAGCCTATATCTGTTGGAAAATACAAAACTTATAGCATTTTTCCTAATTCTTATTCAAAAATTTTAGTGGATATTCATAATTTTTTAAAACACACAGGGGATAAGAGCCTTAGATTTATTCATTGAAATAGATTGTGATTAAATTACGTCTCCATTATTTAGGAATTAAGTGAATTTAAGAGAAAGCTGATAATTCTGTAATTAGACTCGTGTGAAATTCTACATGGTTCGCACCGCACTCGAACCTAGGCAATTTTTAATCATACTAATGACACGCTTTTATAATTCATAGAATTTTATTGTTTACCTGCTACTAGTAACATTCTATTAGGTTACTATAAATTTTCGTCTTAGTATTAAAGAGACAATTGCAGTTCCAACAAATGTTGCTGACAAATATAACCATAAATCTCCAATATAACCAGATATTAAAGCAGGTGCTAAAGACCGCGCAGGATTCATTGACGCTCCTGATATAAACGCAAATAAGAAAATGTCCAACCCAACAATTCCTCCTATAACTATGCCACTGAAGCCTTTCAATCCCTGTGTATATACAACTATTAGAATAACAATCATGAGGAGAGATGTTGCAAATACTTCGACTGCAAATATCACTGGTATAGGAAAAATATAGTTAGGAGCATTAGCACCTAAATTAGCATAATTTCCTAGGACGTATTTTACAAAAATAGTCGCAAGCAAAGCTCCTATTATCTCAGCTGCAAAATATTTTGGTAATTGTCTTAATGTGATATGTTTCGTAATATAGTAACCCAGAGTTACAGCGGGATTAAAATGTGCCATTGAAATTTTACCAAATAAATAAACCCCTATAGCGACACCAACAAATGGTGCAAATGCAATAAGCGGTAGCCCAAAAATTCCNCCATATTTGGCGTCNATGACAACTGAGCCTGTAGCAAAAACTACTACAATAAANGTGCCGATGACTTCTGCTACGAACTTTTTTTGGTCAGATGTTAATCGATTGACTAGATTTAAGACTTGTGACAAGCTCTTTTACTCTCCTGCCTATATCATCTCTTATATCTCTGACCACCTCGATAGGTTTATTCTTAGGGTCTTCTAGCTTCCAGTCCAAAACATTTGGTAAAAAGAGTGTGGGACAGGATTCTTTCTCCATGCACCCCATATTCACAGTTTTATACGAATTACGCATCATGTCTTCGGTTATCTCCTTAGACTTTTGGTTACCAATATCAATACCAATCTCTTTCATTACCTCGATTGCAACTGGATTGATTTGTGAGACTGGTTTAGTCCCAGCACTGATTCCTATGTATCCGTCAGGTCCATATGTATTGAAAAATGCTTCTGCCATTTGACTCCTAGCGGCGTTTTCCACACAAACAAACAATATTGTCTGCTGACTTTCTTTGACTTTATCTTTACCAAAAAATTTCATTATCCTGTCACTGCTCCTATGATTAGGCTCACGAGTCTTCTACTCCCGTCAGTCTTGTCTTCACTCAGATAAAGCTGTTCTTTCAATACTTTTATATTTTCAAAGCCTGCTTCCCGTATAGCGTTGATATAATTTTCTCTTGTTAGTGCACCATCAATACAGCTGCACCAATCTCCAGTATTAATCTTGTCAGGTTGAACCTCTCTACTGGTAACTAGATCAGAAATTACCATTCTTCCTTTACCTTCCTTTTTTAGAATTCGATATACCTCCTTGAAAGCTGCGACTTTGTCTGTAGTTAGATTGATGACACAATTACTTATTACAACATCTACAGAACTATCTTCAATTGGAATCCTTTTTTCTATATCTCCCTTTGAGAATTCTACATTTAAAAAACCAAATTTGAGCGCTGCGTTTCTAGCCTTATCTAACATATCATCAGTAAAGTCTATCCCAATGACCTTCCCTTTATTTCCGACCCGCTTTGATGCTAAGAAAGCATCAATTCCAGCACCGGAACCTAGGTCAACAACGGTTTCCCCTTTTTTCAAATTGGCAAAGTCTATTGGGGCACCGCAACCAAGACCAAGGAGAGAAGATTCAGGTATTGTTTCTAACTCTTTATGGTTGTAACCGATAGATATCAACGATTCTTTGGGATTGAAATCTGCAGTATTACAGCATTCTTGAGGCGCACAACAACAGTCCGAGTTACCGCTTACTGCAATCTTACCATACCTTTCTCTGATTCTTGCCTTCAAAGTCTCTTCTTTCATCTACTAGAGTTTACTTCAGAAACTATTTAAGTTGTCAAGGGGACTTTGGTAAACTAGGAGACATGATGGAAACAAAGGGACAAAATGTAAACCGATTACCAATGGTCGCGAATGAATGTAGTTTTGAAGGATATGACGCAGCAGCCTTGATGAAGGAAACTGCAAAAATTCGGAAACTAATTACTAAAAGAGGAACTTTAGAGATGTTAATTCCACTTTGTTGCTCCACTGAAAGTGTAAGATACAAGGAATTTCGAGAATTATTGAAAGGCTTCAGCAGTAAGACACTTGCCAGAAGACTAAAGGAACTAGAAAAAGGAGGAATATTGGAAAGGCAAGCATACAACGAGATACCTCCACGAGTAGAATACAAGTTAACGACTAAAGGGCAAGAGCTAGTGGAATCAATAATTAATCTATTGCAGTGGATGAGAAAGTGGTCTAACCAGNGTTAATTGCTTACTTAATAACCATGACGGGACAATTAGCGAGGGTAAGCAACCCATTTGCGACACTGCCAAGCAACATTTTCTTGATGCCAGTATTTCCTCGCGTTCCCACAACTAGCACATCAATTTGTTGTTGTTCTACATATTCCAGTATAGCTTTTACAGCACCCTGTGTTCGTGGAGCTAATAAAATCTCAGAATTTGACTGAATACCTACAGCTTCTGCATTTTTCTTTATTTGGTCGAGTATTTTTTGGATTTCGACTTTTTTATTCGCATACGCTTCGTCGACTTTTTCTGGAGAACCCCACTCATAGGCTTTTTCACCGTATAACCAAGGCTCAGTTTCAATAACATTCAGAATAACCAATTGTGCACGACTATTTTGTGCAATGGATATCGAATAGTCGGCAGCTTCAAGAGACTTATCCGACCCGTCTACACATACGAGTATTTTATGTAGGGTCTTAGTCATGGTCTGATTATTCGACAAATGACACCATTTTAATGTGTTCTGTTCCAATTTTCCTGATTATCAGCGAGCAAGCTTTGTTCATGAAACATGATACGGGAAGCAAACAGGATTACTCATAAATGCCTGTTAGAAAGGGGACACTCATAGTTTTAAGCGATATTAGTGCTACTAGAGTTGCTTTATATTCAAATATTGTGATGTATTGAATATACTAATGAGCTTAGATTCAGTCTTAGTTTCGAATGTTATGAAAACCGATGTCAAAACTGAAAACGAAAATCAGGATGTCATGGCTGTGTGCAAGGTCATGTATGATAATTTATAGGGTGTGTAGTTGTCATAAAAGAGCAAGGTAAGGACAAAATACCTGTGGGAATAATTACCGAAAAAGATATCGTTCGCGCTTTAGGTAAACTGACAGTATTTTTATCGATGCCGCTAAGTAAATTCATGAATAAACCGATAATTTCTATCCAATCCAATCAGTCTATCAGACAAGCAATGCAATTAATGGATTCCAAGAGTGTAAAAAGGTTAATTGTTGTTGATGCCAATGACAAAATGGTGGGGATAATAACCGAAAAAGACATCTTAAGTCGAATTGTTAAGGATCCTAATATGATAACAGATTTTGTTGACCAAAATTATAAAAAGGGGCGTGAGATTTACTCAAGATTTACTGAACGTATGTTACACCTGCTTCCAAAATTGTAACCATCGAATTCTGGGACAAAGGAGTAAATTAATACTTGAAATTTATTCAAAATTTTTAATAAAATATCACGATTGACATATGAAATTTGGTAATTCAAAACCTTTTTGTAGCCTACGCAAATGAATTGACCGTCGATAAAACTCAGACATCATACAACGGTTTACTTGACGGTTTGCGTTTAGGTCTTAATGCCTATAGTATTGAATAATCTTGAATATTATAACATTTTGCCAACAGAGGGATAGTCATTTCACTACTAATACTGGACAATGTGAATATGTTACTACTCCGGTAGCTATGCTACCGAGCAACATTTTTTTAAATCCAGTCATACCTCTACTGCCAATAATAATGATATCTACTTTGTTGTTCTCTGCATACTCCACAATCTCCTTTACAACTGATGCGACACCAACAATAACATCGGTCTTAACACTCACCTTCTTTTCTATTGCCCGCTGTTTCACTTTGTCTACATACCGTTGCCCTCCTTCCCTTTCTTTTTTTGTAATTTCCTGAATTCTCTCAGGTCTGGGTGAAAGAGCAGCCTGAAATGGACTGTATGTTGGGTAAATTACGTGTATTGCAATTAATTCTGCGTCATTTCTTTTAGCCCAGTCGATCGCGTAAGTGCTCGCGTTGAAAGAATGGTTAGAACCATCTACTGCAACTAGTATCTTTCTGATAGACAATAATCATTGATGATGATCATTATTTTATTAATTTTTCAACGTGGTTTGAAGGGCTATCAAATAAAATAAGTTTGCTAGTCTATTTTAATTCGGTTTGCAATAATGCGATAGACCCATTAATTTGCTTCCTCACGTCTTGCAACAATTCTTGAAATACCTTCTCGTCGATGTTATTACCTTTGTTCTTCGCATCAATTTCACTATTATAGTATTTCATCCAAGCATATGTTCTTTGTAAATTTTGAAAGAGGTTAAATGGAAGTAAAGGATGTTTACCCGCTAACACAACGGCATCCCACATATCAGTAAAGAATGGTTTGTAATCTTTGAACTGCTCTGATTCATCTATAAACCTTAGCCTTTGCTTTAAATCGTTATCAATGAAAATGATTAAATATTTTCGTTCCTTGTTTTCCTTTTCTTTTTCTCTCATTCGGAATATCCAATGTTCAAGATATACAGAAAAAAAAATTATTGCGGCTAGAATTACCATTTCGACTATTAGTGAATCCCATTCGATCAAACTACTGACAGACTTGGCGATTAGGATATTTAAGTTCTAAATCCGTTATCACCGAATTTGTTTAATCTGAGGATTGACCCTCAAAGAGACTTATAAGGCGCTAAGAACGGCTTGGGCTACAGAATACAATTTGGATAAGAACCAAACGAGTTACAACGATAGTCTTGACGCTCTTAGATTGAGCTTAAAGGCTTATCAAAGAGTAACTGCTTGATAAAGTATGTCTAGGCAAGACAATTGCGCAGATTGTGGCTATGATAGAGATAATCACAGGTCATTAAATGGCAGAACCGATTGTGACTTTCCTGATTGCAATCGTCATGAATTCAGAAAACTGAAAACGGTCGAGTGAAGTAGAGAGCTTGAAGGACGTCAAATTAAGTAACCGTTATACTGCATGCATATATAGCACAATCTGATTACCTAGTACATGAAAACAACGTCTATCATCTTCTCTGTAATTGTGGTAGCGGTCGTGGCGGGTGCATTTTCATCTGTTATGCCTAGTCAACATGTATCGGCTCAAATGATGAACCCCAAGATGATGAACCCAAGCATGATGGGAATGATGGGACCTAACATGATGGGGAATATGATGGGATTTAGATAGTCCAAAATCCACTTCAAGTTACTGTGCAATAATTAATCTTTTGTAACTAGGACGTTTTCGACTTAAATTAAGCGAAAACAATCAGTGTTTAATACACAAAAAATTAATTATATGTATCAGAACCCGAATACATGGGCTGTCCGAATCCCACCGAACCCGAATTCAGTTATTATAATTAGTAACGCAGGTTAACGGTTGAATAATGTTGACGACAATTCTCCTACAAAAGAAGAAATTAGAAAAATTACTGGGATGTAACAGAAACTCAGATGATTGGAAAAACAATTTGCAAGATAACAAAATCATGTCACATCATTGTTCTTCGTATTAATCCGTCAATTCTTTCACCATATGTCATAATAAGAGTTAAAAGCTAGGAATCTACAGAGTTTACAATTCCACCTTGATATCAAAATGGTTCATGAGATTCACTGGAATTCAACCTGATGCTTTCAGATACATTGTGATTTCGTATGTATTGATACTAGCTTTAATTTCATTGTTAACATTGACTAATTTAGTTGCAGCAAAAAGCGCATACGCTCAAACAGGGTTTACTACAAATGATAGCAGTAATGAAATCTATTCACCTTTAATAAATAACGTCGCATTGAAAAAAGTTCATGTAGGGGATATCGATATAGCCTATAAAATAATCGGGAAAGGTAAGCTGATAATACTGATAGCTGGCAGCGGCGCCAGCATGGATATGTGGGATCCCACAGTATTGAAACAGTTATCGAATAACCACACAGTAATAATATTCGATAATAGAGGGAAAGGACAGTCGTCAGTTGGAACTGTTAAGAATATGACTATGTCCCAATTTGCTAACGATACTTCAGGTTTAATAGATGCATTAAAAATCAAGGAACCTGTTGATGTACTTGGAGTATCTTTTGGTGGATTCATTGCTCAAGAGCTTGCACTTGTGCATCCCAATAAAGTGGATAATCTTATACTTTATGCATCGGATTGTAGTGGTAAGATTGCTGTTCCCTCACGTCCTGCTCCCTTTGCATCGACACCTATTGCCCAAGCAAGAATAGTTGCGGACATGATCTTTCCAGAGAAGTGGAAGAAAGAACACCCTAATTATCTTAGTTATATGCCTCTTGTGCCGGTCCCCAGCCTGGCTGCTATTCAAGTTGAGGGTCAAGCTATCAACAGTTGGAAAGGAAGTTGCGACAGGGTATCTAACATAAACAAGCCCACACTAGTTATAGTTGGAACAGACGATGTAATAGTTCCTCCCTCATATTCTCTGCCACTAGCAGAAAAAATCCCAGGGGCATGGTTGGTCCAAATTAATGGAGGAGGACATGGACTGATGTATCAATATCCTGAGAAGTTAAGTAGAATAATCCTCACATTCCTAGAAATAGTCAATAATATGCAAATGTAGTAGATGCCAACTTCTGGTAAATGGTTGGGCATGTAAGGAATAACGTTGATGTAGCCTTGAGAATGAAAAAGCCGATTTTTACTATTCCGTTATCTGTATTAATAATGATTTAGTCGTATTTGCTTTTGCATCAGTGGTCAATAACGTATTAGCTTATATAATTTCAACAACAAAAAATTCAACTATGATACCGTCGAATGCATCATCATTTTCATTAGATAACATACAAACTAAGAACGTACGAGTAGGCGACATAGACATAGCATATAAGGTAATTGGTAAAGGTAAACCCTTGTTACTCATCCAAGGTTTTTCAGCAACAATGTATGTATGGGATCCCACTGTGTTAGACAAGTTATCCTCAAATCATACAATATTCGTTTTTGATAACCGTGGAATTGGCAAAACTACTGTTGGTACTAAAACATGGACTATAGAACAATTTGCTAATGATACCGCTGGTTTAATAGATGCTTTAGGAATCAGAAAGCCTATTGATGTACTTGGGTTATCATGGGGTGGATATGTTGCACAGGAACTCACTTTAATGCATCCACAAAAAGTAAGTAAACTCATACTATATGGAACTGATTGTGGTGGAAAAGCAACTATACTTTCCCCCCAAATGAGTCCTGAAATTGGCAGGAGTGTAGAATCTGGAAATGTAAGCGTTGACACGTTTATCTCAATGTTCTTTCCTAAGGAATGGTTAAATGACAAAGGAAATGCAGCATATGTTCAAAAGGTTTTTTCAGCAATGACGCCATCATTTAACTATACTCCTAAAGAGAATATTCAACACCAAGCACAAACGACTTATAGTTGGAAAGGCACCTGCGACAGACTGTCAAGCATGACTCAACCCACTTTAGTTATAGTCGGAACCGATGACATAGTAAGACCTCCTGCAAATTCAGTAATACTAGCACAAGAAATACCAGGAGCGTGGCTTGTTCAAATAAAAGGTGGAGGTCATGGTCTTATGTCTCAATATCCACAGCAATTTACCGCAGTTTTGGAAACATTTCTTTCAGTAAGCTAGTGATCACTTTCAGTCTTCTTTCGATACTTTTGCAAGATTAGTAGAGAATCTCAGACATAAGTAGTGTGCTTATTTCAGTAATAATAATCCTCATTCTCAATTTTAAATAATAAGAAATTACCAAGTAATAATGGACCAACGAACGAAACTACTATTGATAACGATAATCTGTAGGAGTAGCCACCACTAATTGACTAGAATCTCAAAAGTAGAATTTTTTACTTCCAATTTGATTGTTATTACGTCTTAATTTTGTTTAAACTGTTCCTTAGTCTCCTTATAGCCATCTTGAATTAGCTGTTGGATTGTAGTTTTCGAAAAGTCAAATCTCTTGTTTGAAATAGTGTTGCCATCATTCTTTCGTTCCAAACGGGCGACAAAATTAACGTTTACTATACCTCTCACTAAATCATCATACGTTTCTGGCTTGCCGGTGGAGAAGAAAATGCCTTTAGTTTTCTCTTTCAGAATCTTGTGCAATTCCTCTCTGCTTGCACCCTTTTCTTTGGACAATTTGATAAGTGAATTTGCTGAATGCCCGCAGTCCATTTTTATTATTCTATAAGGATTGCCACTTTTAGTATCAATACCTTCTTCTAGTGTCTTACTACTTTTCGGGTTGAATTACATTTTGGACATAAGTAAGTAGATGACCAGTCAACCATGACTTAATAATATGGAATAGATCTAGTTAAAAAATAATTATGAATTCTTAATTATTACTATCAGTCAAGTTCTTCAAAAAGATTCTGTGTGTGGAAATTAATTTGTGTTGAATTTGCTATGGCTTAGGATAAAATTTCTTATTTTTTCATATGATATAAATCCTGGAATGATAACAGAATGATTCATACTAATACTGTAATTTTTATTTAATAATAAAATTTAGATTTTTCAGATATACTTCTTGTAAATACTATGTGTTATTAAGGAATGGAGTTTCAATTAATTCAAAATTACTTTCAATCTAAGCTCCATAAATAATTATTATTACTACCCTTCGACGAAACGTCATATGGTACTATTAGTTGGTAAATTAGTGTAATTCATGCTATGTATGGATTGTACCTAATAAGATTCACGTAATATCTATGACTTCATGGTGTCGATTTTATGCAGTTGCCAGTCTAGGAAAAATTTTAATATTAAGCAAGCTTATATCAACTAGAATTCTTTTGACCGAGTGTTAACGCTCTGGATGCCACCGAACCTGGTAACAATTCGCAAGATATAAAAATGAATATACCATCAACGATAATCAGAAGTAATGCAAGACAGTAGCAGCGGATATGCTTCGGTCAACGGACTCAAAATGTATTATGAAATACATGGCAAAGGAGCACCATTGGTTTTAATTCATGGCGGAGGTTCTACAATCCAAACCTCATTTGGACGAGTGCTTCATTCCTTTGCAAAAGATAGACAAGTTATTGCAGTTGAATTGCAGGGACATGGTCACACCCCTGATATAAACAGACCAGAAACCTTTGAACAAGATGCGGACGATGTTGCAGCGATTCTGAAATATTTGAAAATTGAAAATGCCGACTTTTTTGGTTTTAGCAATGGTGGAAACACAACAATGCAAATTGCAATTCGGTATCCGAATTTAGTGCGAAAAATAATTTTGGGTTCAGCATTTTTTAAAAGAGACGGAATGTATCCTCATCTTTGGGAATCTTTGAATCGTTCAAGATTAAAAGACATGCCACAACTATTGAAAGATGCTTACAAAAAAGTAGCTCCTGATTCCAATGACTTGTCTAATATGTATGAGAAGGATAAAAAAAGAATGGTTGAGTTTAAGGATTGGAAAGCAGAAGATATTCATTCTATTAGTGCACCTGCACTTATCATAATTGGCGATGAGGATGTTGTTCGTCCCGAACATGCAATTGAAATGTTTCGACTGTTACCACATGCACGACTTTCAATACTCCCTGGAATACACGGGGCATATATCGGTGAAGTAACCACGAGAATGGAACACAGCAAAATCCCTGACTTGGCTGTTTCCATAATTGAAGAATTTCTAAGCTAACCTATGCCGAAAAATAATTGACACATACAAATAGGATTAAGCAAATATTGGCATCTTTGAACAAAACCCGTTATTCTATAGTGAACAGAGTTTTTGTGATTGGTTCAAACGACGCCAAGGTTAATGGGACACTAACTGTCAGGTATTCATACATACCTCAGCGCATTCTCCGTAGATCTTGAGCATTTCGTATTCATGGATGGATTACATACACTAGTGTATTGCATCCCACCGAAACCGCAAATAATAGGGTGGGTTTCAAAGTGATAGAGTGTTTTATCATTCACATTTATGAGCCATCCATCAAAATGTTTTTTTTGAGTTTTGATTCTCTATTTTTAATTCTATAATTATTCACGAAATAATTCCTACTCTTGTGGGAGCAATTATCATTAACTAGTACTTATATAAGATCATTGACTTATTCCATAAATAATTGTGGTAAAAGATTATAGTCACTTTCATGTAAATTCGACCGATGCAAATAAGAAAGAATCTTCATATAATTTGGAAAACGTTAATTCCTATAGAGAAAAGCGAACAGTTGCCCTAGTATCTGTAATCGTATCTATAGCTTTAGCTACAACAAAACTTTTAGTTGGATATTCCACAAACAGCCTTGGGATCTTATCAGAAGCAATGCATGCTGGCCTTGACGTAATAGCAGCGTTGATGACTCTTTATGCAATAAGAATTGTAATAAGACCTCCAGACGTAAGATTTACATACGGTTATGCCAAGGTTGAGAGCCTTTCAAGCCTCATTGAGATAATACTCCTTTTTACAGTTGCAGGCTGGATCTTTTACGAAGGTTTAGATCGTATATTTTTCAAGAATATTCAACCGGAAATTACAATATTCTCATTTGCGATAATGAGTATATCTATAGTGGTAGATTTATGGCGTTCCAAAGTACTGGACAGAGCTGCAAGAAGATATGGAAGCCAAGCTCTGGAAGCAGATGCACTCCACTTTAAAGCAGACATGTTTTCATCTTTGNNANTT
>ARCol0yngRDRAFT_1000102_pt1 | contig 15846 bp, 21 predicted proteins | sample AraColrhizospDNA_FD_9197 | JGI IMG/M metagenome (IMG submission 9197) | reverse complement strand
TGATACCCTAAGCTCCAGAGGTACGATGTAATTAATATAATTTAAAAGCTGACATCTTTTCCCAATATCTTTTTCTTCACGACATCCATTTATCAGACTGATTAACTGTTTACTATTTTTTAACATTGATACATTATTGACATCCAGATTAATGAGCTTTAGCTATCAATTTTTGCTATTATTGTTCTATATCAATTAGGCTAGAAATTTTTATCCCTATTGTAAAAGGAGACTTTGATTACTAGATGAGCAATTAAATGTTCATAATCCCAAAACCTTCGATATTGTGTATTTACACCATTCTGGTCCAATTCATTCAAAGCACGGTTTAATTTTGGTTATCTAACTACCATTACAGGACAAAACGGATGAGTAACTACACCTTCTGCTACACTTCCTGGTAACAATTTTTTAAATGCGATATTGAGTTTTTGATCAGACATAAATGCAATAGTGTCAGTTTCCTGTTATGGATTGTGACTTTTGCAGAAAAGATAGCGAAAAGTTTAATCTTTTTATTCTCCTTCTGGCACGGATCCACGTGAATACCATATATGTATAGATTTTGTAAAAAAATGGCATAATGAACTAGAAAAGTAGAATCACAAATCAAATTATGCCAGTAATTGATTGGCGTTTTTAAAGATGTGAGATTAATGTGTTACCCATCTGGATACAAGCTTTTACAAACGCAAATTTTTATTGAAATCTATCAAAGTTGAATTAGTTTCAAACAATAGCGGAGTTTGATTTAGCTATTCGGATAATTCAGAATCCTATTACGACCAACTATTCTGAACTTGTACTGATGACCATATAAATCGGAATAAAAATGAGCATAACTCTTCGCGGCAGCAAATGTAGTAAAATTGGTTCTTAATCCATCCACGATCGTCTTCTTACCGTATACATCCACAACTTCGATCACATAGAATTTTGGTAGTTTCTTGAGCTGTTTCATTGTCATGTATATTATTATTAGGAAGAATGCTACGACGGTAAGAACGATAAGTACATGTTCAAAACCTTTTACAAATTCTAGAAAATTATTTATGACGTTTTGTTCAAACCATCTTGAGAAAAATGATAATAATTTAATTGCTATTATCACAACATAATCAATCAACTCATCCACCTCCAAGTGGTGTCAATAGGCATAGGTTCATAACTGCTTGGCTCCTTAAAAGAATATCTATAGCTTCTAAACAGAGTTCCAGATTGTAATTTTCAAATTTGGAATTGTATTGTTACATTCATTTTTCGATAATTTCTATTGAAAGTATCAATAATGCAGGAATTCAAATCATATGATGANATTGTACTCCTGGAACCAAAATACAGAGTAANAATNGAGTATGTCATGCCTTTANANAGATCNTTAATCTATTTTGCACCCNTTAGCAGATTGATTGCCTTGAATAGNTGGGCATCGGTAGCTTCGATAGTCTTATCTAATTCTGTTTGATTGGCTTTATTTTTTATTAAGTCTCGTAATTCTTCTCGCATCAAATGTTCAATATCCTGCACCNTACTATGAGATCCTTTCTGTTCTAGTTCATGCTCCACATATTCAAAATTGTCTAAATAGGCACCAGTTGCTAATTCTTCTGCACCTGTATAATTTTTGTTATTATACTCTACTGATGTCTGGTTCAACAGATTTCTTGCGTTTTGCAAATAGTGAATAGATTTGCTAGATTCGTTTTCATTCTTGGTCGTCTCATTTGCTTGTCCAAATACACCCTTTAATTCTGTAAATAAGGCGGGAATCAATATAGCAGCAATTAGAATTGACCAGCTAAAGTTCAATTTTTTCATAGTTAGGTTCCCCTAATTGCACTTTACGTTCTATTTAAACGGTGTTTTTTGCTTAATGACATATATAACTGATAATTTTTTATTTTTTTCAGTATTTTTACCATCTTATATATTCTCCATGGGTATGCTTGGAATATTTTTTAACTTTTAATTCAAATCTAGTTAGCAATTTGTCAAGATTCAAATTGTTTATTCAAGAGTTCAAATCTTCAAAAAAAGAAAAAGGGGTTTCCTGGTCACGTCCATGCGTTGGTTCACATGATACTAATAGATAATAACGATATCTATTTACCAGTCATGTTACCGATCTTTGCAGTCATGTTTCCGGCCATTCCAGACATGTTACCAGTCATGTTACCGGCCTTTTCGCCCAACTTACCGGCCGCTCCAGTCATGTTTTCAGCAAACACAACTGTACCAATTGCTGGTACTAGTAAGACTGCCAAAGCCAATGCGATTGCTAATGACAAAATAAGTGTTGTAGCCATTTTTATAAGAAACGATACTACTTTATATAAATATTTCCTGAAAATTGGATTCAAAAAATCAGTATAATTTAATGATTAAATTATCAAAATGCTAACGAATTTTATCATTTTACTTAAATTATAAAATTATTCTTAATTTTCGAAACGATGATTCATATCTTTTCTAAGAGATTACCATTTTCAAGAAGATTAAATTTTGATATTTTTACTATTTACCAGTATTTATTACGAATATACACTATTTATTTACAATATAGTTCAAGTATTGAATTAACTTTTTATTGCGTTAATAATTTATAAATTTGAGTTTCTAATAAAAATGTGAGTATGTACTCAGCTTTCGGATATGGACTATTGCCTATTAGAATTATAGCAGGTGTTACCTTTATTGCACATGGAGTACCAAAATTTTTCGGTGTCTCGGAGGGATACGATTTCTTTCAATCTGTAAATTTACCCCCTGAATTGTTTGTGCCTATAGCACTCCTAGAAGTGATAGGAGGTTTAGCTATTTTGCTTGGTATTCTAACAAGGATTGCCTCAGTACTGTTAATAATTGAAATGCTAGGTGCGATACTGATAGTCAAATTGTCTAAAGGATTTATTGGCGGGTACGAGTTTGAACTACTTCTAATAGCAATATGTTTATCACTTGTCATCATGGGACCTGGAAAAATTTCTATCGAGAATGCGATCCTAAGAAGAGAAATATTCCCCAGAGGGAAACAGTTATCGACAGACATCTCAAGTAGACATTAATTAGTGTTTTAATCATCAGTTCTATTTTTTGTGACGTTCAATTATGGTAAAAATAATAATTGTCTGATACTCGCACGGCATATCCACAATGCTAATGCATAATTAAAAATGCCATGTCATTTTCATGAAGATGTCAGTCCCCATTTTTCACGTACTTTTTCCTCCAGTCTCGAAAAAATAAATCTATCAAAAATTAAACCAATCGCAAATATTACAATCATAGTGGCTATTATCTGACTCATGTTAGAAAACTCTCTTCCTACAGATAAAATATAACCTAATCCTATACCAGTAGTAATCAACATCTCAGCGCCTATCAAAGCGTGCCAAGCAAAAGACCAAGTTTGCCTTAGACCCATTATTAAAGAGGCGCGGAGGCGGGTATCATGACACTCCTAAATAACAAAAAACCACTCGCTCCCATATTCCGCCCTGCTCGTACATAAATGGGCGGGATGTTTCTAATTGCACCGTAGGTAGAATTCATCACTGAGAAGACGGAATTCATGACAATGACGAATAGTATTCCTAAATCATTAAATCCTATCAGTAGAATTGCAAACGGAACCCAAGCTATACTTGGAAAAGACTGCAGTCCCAATGCAAATGAACTCATCGTTTTTCCAAATTGATTAAATCTAACCATAACAAGCCCAACACATCCACCAATCACAACTGAGATTACAAATCCAACGAATAATCGCCAGAGAGTAACGACTATGCTTTCTATCAAAATATTTTCCTGCACTAAATCTACAAAAGATTGGGCAACCATTGCTGGGGAAGGGAGAGAGACGACAGGCCAGATGTGTAGGGAAAATACAATTTGCCAGATTATCAGAAATACTATTAAAAATGAAATTATGCTTAAGATATCTTTCAAGTTGAATTTGATATTTTTTTTTAAATTTATTGGAGAATCCATGTCAGAAATCCTTTACTGATTACTCCTCTCATGGAACCATATTATTATCAAATTCAATTGTGATTGGATCGCCCTACTATACAGATTTTAATTTGTTGATCATCATGGAAATATAAATGGTTTCTATTCCTATTTTCAATTAATTTTGATCCCCTGAATAAGTAATCATTTGTTCCGTTATGATAAGTCGAGGTGGACATATAAAATCGCATGTAGGCTTAACTGTTTTAATGAACCGTTAAGTAGCTAGTCTAAAAACGACCCTAATTTTGAATGTACTGTTCAAGGGTACTCAACCTGAAATCTACATGAGGGCTTGCTTTATTGCTCCCTCAAATACTGAGTAAGGCTGAGCACCTTCTATTTTTAGCGGAGGCTTTCCGTCGGCAATTATGATGAAAGTTGGGGTGCTCGTCAAACCTATACTTCGGGCCAAATTATCATTTGTAACCACTAAATTTTCATATTTGTTAGAGTCAAGGCATGTTGAAAATTTCTTCACATCATAAATCCCTGCGTAAACTGCAAACTGGGTTAGACTATTTTTTGAAACCCAGTCGGTGTTTTCTCCTTTTGAATTTCTATATACTTCGTCATGGTATGGCCAGTATTTTCCTTGTTCTGCAGCACAATAAGATCCAATGGCAGCAAGGGTTGATAACTTATCTGATGGTCTATCATTTATAACGAAATCCTTAAACAAGAAGTTAATCATACCTGTTTTGACAAAATTATTAACTATTTGATCCTTGGTCTCTCTATCAAATCTTGCACAAAATTGACATTGGTAATCACCAAATTCTATTAAAGTTACTTTGGCTTTAGTCGTTCCTAGAGCTGATGCGTTTTGAACTATTGGTTGGAGAAGGGTGCTGATAAGCTGCTCATGATTTTCCTGATTTTTGGGGGTATTGTTCTTTCCCATTGTCACAAATGCCGTTACGGAACCTCCAACTAATACTACACCAAAAATAACTGCCCACATCAAGGATTTTTTCTTGAATTTCTTCGGGCTGGGCTTATTGACCTTTCGCTTCAATGGATATTCTTGGTTTTAGGAGCATAAAAACCATGGTAAGGGGATATTTATCCAGCAAAATTGAAAATCAATTCCTAAATTTCAATTTTGGGATACATTGATCGTGTCCCAACACTTTCTACATAATTGTCCATCAATATTCCATTTTGGCTTTGGATTATACCTAATGAAACCAATTTTTATTCCACAATTTACACAAAAATTTATTTTGGTTTGATAAGCCGTTTCCTTTTGGTTATAGCATCTTTCACACAAAAAAGTATCATTTTCCATACCCCATTGCCATCTCGGTTTCTTTTTTTTCTCCGGTTCGATTATGATATTACATATAAAGCACTGAGTTTCTTTTTTCTTAATTTTTTCCTCTTCTTCTTTCTGCTTAATTATAAATTCCCTCGTCATTTTCATGTGACAATCATTACAAAGATAACCTGTAAGATTCCAAGATTTATCTGGTTTGTATTTAAATTGAAGAACCTTGTTGCACAGAGTACAGAACTGAGGTTTCCTAAATTGCAAACATTATTTTTTCGAGAATCTTGTAAAAAAATGTATCTTTAGCTTTTAGATTTACCTNAANAGATGTTTTATCATGATTCACAATTTCATTTGACATTTTACANNGAATTCAGACGACTTAATTNAAATGTGAAAATTAGAAAAGTGATAATCAATATTTATGACTAGTTATGCAATAGAATCAAATGATCAATAAACAGTGTCATAATTGTGCTAGGCAAGGTAAGAATTTTTACTGTAATGCGTGTGACAAAACACCTGAATTTTTTGATATCTATAGCTATTACATAAACAGAACATCCAAGAATTCCTTAATAGGTAGATTCAAAGCCTATACATGGCATGATGTGTTAGAATTCATTAGATATAATTTTTTTCATGATCTATCCGGTGATCTTAATGTAGATTGTGAAAAAGAATTTGCATACATAGAAAGAAAATTATCAAACCAAAGCACAGCCAACCATAGTATTGAAAAGGAATATAGCGAAGATCCGATAGGCTATAAAATTTATTTGAATAAAGATAAGAAACCAATAGAGGATGCGCCAAAAGTCGGAGGCTTTTGGGATTTAACTTTACCGTAGGTTAATACTAGTATGGATAGTTAGGATCGATTAGATTAAATTAGGATTGTACTCGCAAAAGAAGTTTTGAACTTTTATTTGAGTCCTTATCACAGTATTAATCAAGTTGAATAAATAACTAACGAAATTGATTGGACTGTAATAAAAGCTTTCTTTACTATCCATAAATGATATTATTAAGCAGTAAATTCAATGATTTCTCTTTTTCCATACTTTATAAATAGTTCATCGTATCTATTCGATTTTGATGATAATAAATTACCATTGTCATCATACATCTTTACAAAATTTGCTCGCATCGCGACATTTCCATTCGAATCAAAGAATCTGATACTATATGCATTCATGCCACCCTGTCTAGTTTCCTTTACGAATTTACCGGTATTTACATTCTCAAGATTCAAATGTATATGCCATGATTTACCCTCATTACCAATAGTCATCCATTTCTCACTAATTCGAACAGGTAAACCCCTTTCGGATCTTACTTCACAGATGCCATTTCCACTATTTACTGAAAACATGATATCGTCTAGGCTGAGTATATCGGAAACTAATTGTTTAATCAGGTCATGAGACATTGGTAATATTATATAATTGGTATAATAAAAATACGAGGGAAAACCCGTACTTTAGATCTTTCAATGATATGACAGATTCGTCAATCAAAATTGAGATGGTTTTTTGAATTGATATCTGCGATTCTTAACGGTTCTGGCATTCTTTGTCCGCCCCTGGTTAATTTTTGGACGATTTGTACAGATTTTTTTAAACTAATTTTGTGTCCAATGCTTATGTAGATTGGATTTTTTCCCTCTTTTTTAAATACGTACCCAAGTATAGATCCATTATATTCAATGAAGTGATCCTTACGTAGAGAACCACATAAGATATTTTTAGCAACTCCTATAGTTGGCTTATCAATGGCATAGCCAACGTAACTCGCTAATCCACACTTCCTTGGATGCAATATCCCATGTCCGTCAACTAATAGAATATCAAAGTCAGATTGAATTCCGAGTAATCTCAATGTACTTAGTAGTGGTCCAGATTCTCTCAAGAAAAGCAGACCTGGAATATATGGATATTTTACTTTGCATTTCACGTTAACGGATGATATCAAATCAAAGTTGGAATTAATTATTACTGCGGAACAATATGCTATATTACCTTTGTATGAAACGTCTATACCGCAAAAAGTTTCTAATTTATTAGGAATATCACGAGTATTTATCCTTGTTGAAATTTGTTTTTGAAATTCAATTGCCCAAGCGAAGTTTTTTTCCACATTACTTATTTTATTTCATGTTTCTTAATCTTGACTATTAACTAATTGATAGTTTTATGAGTGTTGATCAAGATTCAATTTTGTTCATCAATTAAATAAAGACCCCAATTAATATTTGATTAAACCTAATCTCTTATTAGAGATTACATTTTGTAGAATCTGGTTGCTTAATCTAGCGATCGAATAGATTTATAAAAAGGAAAGGAATCCTCGCAGAGTTTTTGTAAACTCTGCCAACTCAGACCGTAAAAATGTACAAATTCGTATGATAATGGGCTTATGCAGTTCATAGATTCAAGGATGTTTTTTATATGATTGATTGGTTACATTCTGACAGATCATGCGAGAAGAGCTTTCCGAAAGGAAATCACAAGAAGGATATGAATGGCAGATAATTGAGAAAGTCAAAGAGACGCACGATACCTATACTTACACATTATTGCCAGTATCTGCCTCACAGAGATTCAATTTCAATTTAGGCCAATTTGTAACATTATATGTAGTATTGAAAAGGCCAACGTCAACAGGAGGTTTTGAGGAGAATCTGGCAACTCGTGCTTATTCAATCGCTTCCTCACCAACAAGAGATTTTATAGAACTTACGATTAAAGAAGAGAAACCTTACGGGTATATCAATCCTAAAACAGGAAAATCCGATGCATTTGCCGCTTATTTTAATCAGCAAGTAAAAATAGGGAGTAAGATTATATTAAAATTAAATCAAGTCAAGGAGCATTTCTTGTGGAAAGTAGATGCAGGACTCGAGAAGAACGTCGCATATTGGTCTGGTGCAAATGGTGCACAATCTGCAAGATCTTTAATTCAGTATATGGAGGACAAAAAGGACCCTGATTTCAGTCTTGTTCTTTTCTACAGTAACACGAAGTTACATACAGATCATGCAAATTTAGATATCATAAAAAGTGAAAATCAACCTGTTGATTCATTGAATGTGATTTACTTTAATTGGTTAATAAATATTGCAAAAAAACTTGAGAATTTGAAAGTGATTTTTACATTCACACGAGAGCAAGAAATTCCTGCTCTGTCCTCTACCGATCCAAAAGTTATTTATAGGAAGGGGAGATTCTTCTTAAATCCTGACGGTTCCCCTGAAAGAACTCTACTTAAATATGGTAACAATGTAGAATCATCCTTTAATCCAATATGCGGTAGCAGCGGATTCATAAACGGTACTGTAAGGTTACCAAATGGTACGATAAATAGGGGCAAGGGAGTACTACAAAATTTGATGGAAATTGAAGGAATAAAACCTGAAAAGACCGATAAGGAACAATTCTACCTAGAACAAGTCGATGCAAATCAATGAAATAAAAAAGTATAACACTTTGAGTTTACGAGATGGTAAGTTAAACGGAATACTCCGAGAATTATCTTCAAAAATCTAGGTTTTATTTTTTACTATTAAAACAGTATTTCCGTGTATCCGGTTCATAAAAAAAGCCCTGAACTTCAAGTAACTAATCGTAATACACAAATTCGTTTATTGTCAGTCATTGAAAAGAAAATGGTTTTTGATTTTAGAAAGAATATCTCAATTTTGATAGATGATTATTGAAGAAATAATATGAAGATTTAGCTATAAAATATAGAGTCAACAGTTAATTGCATTATGATTTAGAAGATAGCGACATGAATATTAAGAAGGAAATGTTCCTCGGCGTCATCTTTCTTGTAACGGCCATCATCTTTGTGTCGTCAACTCCTGTGATAAACCATGCTTTTGCAAAAAGCCATGATTCACAAGTACAAGGCGACTCAGGCAGCAAGCAAGTACAAGGCGACTCAGGCAGCAAGCAAGTACAAGGCGACTCAGGCAGCAAGAATTATGAAAATTTCTTGAATTGTCTATCTGGTGCTAGTGGGTCAAATGGTTACCCTGCGGGTGATCAGATAGTAAACTGCTTCGCGGAGAGTGGTTACATACAGGGAAGTTCAAGTGCTAGTAACACTGCTGACAGTCAAGATAAGACTGGAAACGTAGATGTAAATGCACTTCATGATAGCAAGAGTGACAAAAGCTCAAGTGATAGCAAGAGTGACAAAAGCTCAAGTAATGACAACGTCAAAAGCTCAAGTAATGACAACGTCAAAAGCTCAAGTGATAGCAAGAGTGACAAAAGCTCAAGTGATAGCAAGAGTGACAAAAGCTCAAGTAATGACAACGCTGACAGCTCAAGTAATGACAACGCTGACAGCTCAAGTAATGACAACGCTGACAGCTCAAGTAATGACAACGCTGACAGCTCAAGTAATAACAGTTTCATCGATAGCGCATATGAAGACGGCAATTAGTCTAATAGTTGATGGCAAAAAGATCCCCCTCTTTCTTTTACAACACACTTTATTTTTTCTAATCTCAGATCATTTTAACAATATTTCAAATGGGTTTTACGTCAAAATAATTATAATATCCTTTAACTATCACAATATGACATAGTGGAGTATCTTCAACCAAATCAATTCGATAGTTTACTTTCTGAAGGAAAAAAAACTTTGGTCATGTTCTATGCTGATTGGTGCCCTTTTTGTCAGAGATTCAAACCAACATTTGAATCCTTTACAAATTCTACGATCGATGATATCAGTTTTTACGCCAGTATGATTAATGATGATGATAACCCCTTGTGGGATAGATTTTCTATTAATACAGTTCCAACACTAATAGCATTTTACAAAGGCAATATCATTTCAAGAAGAGATTCAAAAATGGGATTTGGTTTGGATAAATCACATATCGACTCCATACTAAAAGAGATATCAGAATAATAATTTCTTTGAGTCTTTTATCTTAATGAAATATTGAAACATCAACATTGTAAGGGAAGTAAAATAGTCTGACTTCATCATTGTCATAATTCGAAGCAAGAGTATTATCAAAATGAGTTAATACTTCGTATTCTTTCTTCACATATTTCCAAATATCTCTTATCTATATCAAATCCTATGCATGAAGCTCCCAATCTTATGGACGCCAATGCAGTTGAACCTATTCCTATGAATGGATCCATTACGACTTTGCATCTGGTAACTCCATGCAGTTTGATACACATTTCTGGAAGTTTAATTGGAAAAGTGGATGGATGCGGTCTTTGTTGCTTATCCCAAATAGTCTCGTATGGAATGAACCAAGTGTTACCACGATCTCTTAGATCTTGAGTTGCACTTTTCCAACGCCCAATGTTTGTTTTATCTTGATAAGGAACGCCAATAGATAGTTTATCCAATTTAACATTACCATGTTTAGTAAAATGAAAGATGAATTCAAAACAATCATTTACAAATCGATCTGTAACTAATGGTTTAAAATGTCCAACGGCTATGTCTGATGTTATAGTTGGATAACTTCCTACATCAGATTTTGGAATTGCTATCGATTTTACCCAAACAATGACATTCTGTAAAGTAAAATATTCCCTCAAAACATTTGCTACATCGAATGGAATCCAAGGATCCGATGGTTTGCTTCCCACGTTTATAAAAAAAGAACCATCATCGGAGAGAGCATTTTTAATCACGACACCCACATTGGATAGGAATTTCAGGTATTCATTTCTGGGCAAGGTGTCCTTATACCGACTATAGCTTACACCTATGTTATATGGAGGGGATGTAACGACTACATCGATTGTTTTTTCCAATAAATGTTTTTTAATTCCACTAATACAATCACCATAGTATAACTTTATAGACATTTTTTTCTTCTTTAATTCAAAAAATTTTACTGCTTTATCTTGTTTAATTTCGATTCAACTTCTCCTTAGAATTTAGAAATATTTAAGTCAAAAGTATACTGGATGGGATACAGTACATGACAGAAAAAAGTTGAATTAAAAAACTTGAAATGGGTTATCAGATCATTACGAGATCATCAACAGACGATATCATAATAACTGCCTTATTTTCTCCCAGACTCTTTTTCATTCTTTTTACCACTTCCTCGACATCAGAAGAATTCACTACGGTAGCCACAACTTTTCTGGAATTGTATGTAAGCTCAATTGTACCGCTTCCTCTGCCTGATGCAACTCTCTCCTTATCTTTGGTTACTCCCTTCACATCGTAAATTGTCGCTTCGAGATTCAAATCCTTAAGCGAAGAGATAATGTCCCTAACATTTTCGGCTTTCACAAGTACAGCAAGTCTCTTCATGGTCCTCGATTTAATTCCCGGCGTCTCGGTGTATGTTACTTCAAATGGCAAGGATGTATTGTCTTTAACCATTTCCATAAAATAGAGTAGTGAAGTATAAAAAGATGATGTAAATTTGGTGCTTAATCTAAATTACATCCAATGAATGATACTTCTTTTGATATAATTTTTCTTTAGGTGTTAAAATATGGAAATATAGTTGAAAATATTTATGAATGTTGTTGCTATTAGTACTCTAATGGAACCAAATTATCTTATGAAGTCGCTGATTATATCGGGTCTTATAGTTGCAATTGTTTTAGCAAATGTGAATTTATTGTTTAAAGCGAATGCAGAGACAGGGGAGGGGAAGGATGTATTTAAGGTGGTTGTCAGTTTATTTGATATAACGAATTCAACAAAAGATATTGTGACGTTAGTAAATGTGAATGATCAGACGAAGATCAAGCTATTCAACGCCGAAAATCCCGAAAGCCAAGGACAGGACAAAGTGAGTTATGTATTTACATTCCCAAATTTGACGGTGAATGATGGTGATCCTTATAGTGTATGTACAGTAAAGGTAGAAACCTTTAAACTAGATTGTATCAAGGGGAAAAATTCTCCTCTAAATAGACCGGAATTTGTGGATATTGATGCAGCGAAGGGTTCTAGTGAAGTAAAAGGAGAGGCCAGTAAGGGTTGAATTTTTTCCCTAATTCACTGAAATAAAAACCGATAATAGCCTTATCCGAATTCTATGAATATAGGAATGCGTAGAAATAGGAATTATTTGGGGGACAAGTTATTACTTTATTCTGCTGCAGCTTCCATGTTTATAGCCGGTCTATTGCACCTGGCCCTTGTTCCAATGTTTTTCAAACAGATGCCGCTAAACGTAATGATATTCTTTATGGTTTCGGGTCTGGCGCAAATGTTTTGGGTAATACCTATTATTAAGAAATGGATCTTTCCATGGTATTATATCGGTATAGGGGGAACCGTAGTTCTAATAATATTATGGGTAGTCGTGATACCAGGAAGTGGATATCCAATACACGGAATGGATGTGGGAATAGAAGTCGCCCAGATTTCTTTCATCATTTTAGCTTTAATCATAATTAAGATAAATCTATCAGAAGCAAAATCAACCAATTTACACATAGACTAGTAGACTAGTAATACGCCTTACTGGAAATTGAACCAATAATATTCCTTCTATGCCAAATGCGTGTTCTATGAATTGGTAACACTAGCAACAGACCCGTCGTATTCATTTCAGTGATTTAGGCATAAAACCTAAAGATCATTTAAGTTCAAGTACTGATAAAAAATTTCCAGAAGGATCCTTAAACCATGCTATCTTTGGTTTACCATGAAAAATACCCTTATTATCCGTTTTTAGTTCTCCCTCCTTATAAATTTGAAATCCTACTCCTAATTTAGTTAGTTCATCAACTGCTTGCTCAACTTTATCAACTATAAAATTCAGTATGGTAAAAGTTGCAGGGCTGTGATCGGGCTTTGGGTATACGAATACATCGTTACCACCTTTGAGATGCAAATTTATTCCTTCTTCCGTTTCTGATACTTCAAGTCCCAATGTTTCGCCATAAAACCTCTTTGCCTCTTCTATGTCGTTAACGGAAAAACTTGAAAAAACATTAGCATTTTTGAAATTTGTCATATCATATAAAATAGATAATAATTATTAAGCGTTATATAGTTGGATTGAAATTGAAGTAGAATGAGATATATTAAATTCCATACTCACGTAAGTCGCAATAGGATAGATTTTGAATTTTTGAATTTAAAATTCAGGATAGTGACTACACTTTAGTCCTGAAGATTGCTCACTAAAATTGTCTGCGGGTTTGACCTCTGCAAATCGTAACACCTTGGACATATCATACTCCCAAACCAGTATTTGACCGTGTCCGTTTTCTTTTCGCACAATTCACACCGTTCAGAGTTATACATTCTTAGATATATTAGATATGATATTATATAAAACTTTTCTAGTAGATTTAGATTGATGGAGTTCGACTTGGTGATTTGGTCGAGCCCACCCATTATGTTATTGGTATCTATTACCGTTGTATGTCTTTAATGACCATTATGAATTAGAAGCAAAATATTGAGCCTACACTGGGTTGTATGAATTTTTCAGGCATCGCATTAATGATTTCATTTGAAGCTTTCCACCCTGTACAATGACATGGAACAACATATCGTGGATTTTCTCTTTTAAGTTCAGTTATCGTAAATGGAATACATTCTTCATACCCCTGTCCAGATAAATGAAACCCGCCAATAACAGAATATATTTTTCTAACACCGGTAACTTTTTTTGCATACTTAATGGTATTTATTATTCCAGCATGACCACAGCCAGTCAGAATTACTAAGCCCTTGTCTTTTATGTTCATTACCAATGCTTGATCATCGTTTACCAAGGGATCAGGTACTAAATCAAATTCATTTTTTTCTTCTTTATACTGGAGCGGAAATCCTTTCTCAAATTCAGTTACTCTCGGAATTTCTCCGGTTACTATCACTCTGTTATTAACAATATTCTTGACAGCATAGCTATCATTTTCATCGAGATTGTTCTCAGTTCTAGGAAGGAAACTAATTTTGTCTAATTTTCTTATTATTCCACCAGCCTGAAGTATTTCCTCCTCATTTAAAAAATCCAATCTCGCTTTATTACCATTTGGAAATATAAGCCATCGTTTTAGGAAGGCTTCAGGATGGACAATAATTTCAATTGGTTTTCCTATTTTTTCAAGAGTACTAATTAGTCCTGAAATGTGGTCAAAATGTCCATGACTAAGTATTATTGTTTCAATATCTGTCAGGTTAACTCCCAATACATTGGAATTATGAACTATGCCATCTTTACTAACTCCAGTATCAAATAGAAACTTGTTGGTCTTGGTCGCGTTATCGTGGGTATAAGCTATATCTAGTATCGCTGAAAATCCGTGTTCAGCTATAGGAGACTCTGCGATCCTTTGATTAGTTGTCATGGAAGGTCTTATTACTACGGAGGAACTGGGAAGTAACCTATCAGTAACATTATCTACTAGAATGGTTATTTTTGCACTATCGATTTCTTGAAGTTTCATTAATTACTATTAATCATCTGAAACGTAGTAAAAAACATAATGGATTATTAGTTCTCATATCCTATCATGCCCGACACACCAATGCCATAAAGTCCGACAAAATTTAAAGGGACTAAATATGTACATTAGTTGTGTACCAAAGTTTTATATCCAGACTGATTTTAAGCGCATTCATTTTGAGCGTCATGTTGCTAGTTATCGTTATGACCCAAGTGAAAATAGATGGTACAACAAATTCAATTGAACTGCAAGTAGTTAAAGGAGAACAAGATGAAAAATTGCCAATGAGACCAGTACAATTTGGATTTCTACCTGGACTCTCCCCATCTGAAAAAACCGCTTCAGCATTGGGAACCTGCACGCTTTCATCTAATTCAATGAGACTGAGTGGGACCCCTCAGCAGATTGAAGGTCCATACTTTGTGGACCAAATGCCAAATCGTTCTGATATCAGATCAGATACCTCAGATGGCTCGATAAAAGATGGTATCCCGCTGCGTCTAATCTTTCATGTATATGACGTAGATAATGGTCAATGTGTTCCCCTGAGTGGAGCAAAAGTAGACATTTGGCATACAGATTCACAAGGGATTTATTCTGCAGTTAATGAGATGGGAACTTTGGGAAAGAACTTTCTTCGTGGTTATCAGGTGACAGGCGGTAATGGCACCGTTGAATTTTCCACCATTTATCCAGGATGGTATGAAGGCAGAACTATCCATATTCATGATAAGGTCCGTATGTTCAATGGATCAAAAACAAACCTGGAATGGACAAGTCAGCTTTACTTTAACAATTCCATGAATCAACTAATTCATAAACAATCCCCCTATAGTAACCATGGTCCTCCTCAAACGGCAAATGAACAAGACGTTGTATATAGTAGTGGTTCAGTTGATGGACTAGTAGATAGAAATAGTGGAGAACACCTCATCATGAATTTAACAAAACAGGGATCTGGTTACGTTGGAGAGACCAATATTGTACTAAAGACTAGATAGTTATTTTTCTTGATACGCCTTTGTTAATGTATTGATGTCAAGCTTGTGCATTTGAAGCATTGCCTTCATTACTCTCTCCGTTTTGTTAGAATCTTTGTCTTGTAGCATCTTTATCAAAACAGTTGGAACTACTTGCCAC
>ARCol0yngRDRAFT_1000101_pt1 | contig 15883 bp, 9 predicted proteins | sample AraColrhizospDNA_FD_9197 | JGI IMG/M metagenome (IMG submission 9197) | reverse complement strand
GGCGACTCGGGCCGGGGCGCCGCCGCGCCAAGACGACAGGCTCGCGAAGGCACTTGTTGCGGTGCTTGAGGACAGCACCTTGGAGCCTGCATTTGCCGCATTGGCTCTGATCTTGCCCAGCGAGGGTGATATTGCGCGCGAGATCGGGAAGGACATTGACCCTGATGCCATCTTCCAGGCGCGCACTGCCCTGCGGATGGAACTCGGCGAGCGTCTCGGCGTCCCTCTCACGGCGATCTATGAGCGAATGACCGGCGGGGGCCACTACACTCCTGATGCTGGCAGCGCCGGGCGGCGCGCCTTGCGGAATGCCGTCCTCGATCTCTTGGCGGCGAACGGCGCACCCGCGGCGATTGCGCGCGCCGCCGGGCAATATCGGAGCGCTGACAACATGACGGACCGCATGGCGGCGCTCGCGACCCTATCCTTGTATGATGTGCCGCAGCGCGAGAACGCCTTGGCCGATTTCTACAACCGCTTTGCGGGCGATCCACTGGTGGTAGACAAGTGGTTCTCATTGCAAGCGACGATCCCGCATCGAGAGACGCTCAGCCACGTCCGCACCCTCACCACCCACCCCGCTTTCTCGCTTGCCAATCCCAACCGGGTTCGCTCGCTCATCGGAGCCTTCGCGCAAGGCAATACCACACAATTCAACCGCCCCGACGGGGCCGGCTACGATTTCATCGCTGACAACGTGCTCGCTCTCGACCAGAAAAATCCGCAGGTTTCGGCACGTCTCGCAACCGCTTTCCGTAATTGGCGCACAATGGAGCACGGTCGACAGACGAAGGCCGAAGGCGCCTTGCGGCGGATCAGGGCAGCATCCCCTCTTTCACGCGACCTTTCAGATATCGTCGATCGGGCTCTGGCTACCCCGTGAAACGGCCGCTTTGTGTTGCAAAAACTATTCGTGGGTAACTTTTTTTAAATATTTGACTCTTCGGACTCTCGACAAATCGGCGCCCATCGATTCCAATCGGCAAGTGATTCGGGAAGCGATGCGGCACATCCTTCCGTCTCGTGGGTGACAGGGGAACTTCCAACGGAGGCCGACTATGGCGCGCGCCGATACGGCGAGTGCGTCTGCACATCCCGATTCCATCAAAGGCCTCGCGCAATCCATCGCCAAACCGGCGTATCGGCGGCTGCTGAACGCTGAGCCGCTCCTTCGCCGGGCGGTCCCTGTCCTTATCATTGCATTCCTTGCAACAATTTGCGTTGGCGCCCTCGTACAGGTGCTCGACCACCGCCGGCAGACTCTCGCAAGCGAGGTCCTTTCACTCGAAGCCGCGGCCGATCTTGCTTCCGAACGCTTGCATCGTCCGCTCAAGAGACCGGCCGCCGCCGTTGAGCAGCCGCAGCAGGTGCTTGCGCAAGTCCTCCCTTCCTGGGCAGTGGCCACTGGGCGACGCTTTATTCTTACAAACCCTGATGGCGTGATCGCTGCCGCCATACCCGCCACGGACGCGACAATCGGCCGCCGGTTGATCGACGTGCTGGGTGCCACGCAACCTCTCACGACGTTCGGCGCTGGCGCGGGGGTCATGGAAATTGCACTACCTGACAACTCGCGAGCGCTGGCGACGGTTCGTATGCTCAGCGCCCCGTTTGGTCAGCTCGCCGTGGTGCAGGAAAGGAAGGCCGCACTCTCCGAATGGCGGTCGCTGACGACCCTGACAATCACCCTTTCCTCAACAACCGGCTTCGTCGTCCTGATCCTCGGATTTGCTTTTCATTGGCAAGCGACACGGGCGCGGGAAGCTGATCTCATCTACGAAACGGTCCGCAGCCGCATAGATACAGCATTGAACCGTGGCCGCTGTGGCCTGTGGGATTGGGATCTCGCTCGTGGTCGTATCTTCTGGTCGCAATCGATGTTCGATATCCTTGGGCTTGAGAATAAGAATGATCTGTTGTCATTCGGCGATGTGAATTCCCTGGTGCATCCCGAGGATGTGCGTCTTTACGACCTCGCCGTCGAACTTGCGGACGCAACTGCAACCACGATTGATCATGCCTTCCGCATGCGCCATGCGGACGGCCATTGGGTATGGCTGCGTGCTCGCTGCGAACTGGTGCGCCAACCTAACGACCCGGGCCTGCACCTCATCGGGATAGCGGTCGACATCACCGAGCAGAAGAGCCTGGTAGAGAAGACTGTCGCGGCAGACATGCGCCTGCGTGACGCAATCGAAACGATCCCGGAAGCGTTCGTCCTATGGGACGCCGACAACCGGCTCGTGCTGTGCAACTCCAATTTTCAGGAACTGCATCGCTTGCCGGACGAAACGATCACCGTTGGCGCATCCTACGAGTCGGTGGTTGCCGCGGGCAGCAAGCCGGTCGTTCGCAACAAGATCATCAATGCAGGCCCGAGCATCCCCGGTGCGCGTACGTTCGAGGCTCAGCTTGAAGACGGCCGTTGGCTGCACATCAGCGAGAGGCGGACCAAGGACGGCGGATATGTTTCGGTAGGTACCGATATCACTACCTTGAAGACCCACGAGGAGAAACTAATCGACAGCGAAAAGCGCCTGATGGCATCCGTTGCCGACCTCCGGGCATCACAGCAGCGCTCTGCGGAGCTCGCGCAAAAATACGCCGAAGAAAAGACACGTGCGGAAGAGGCAAACCAGGCGAAGTCAAAATTCCTTGCCAATATGAGCCACGAGCTGCGTACGCCACTGAATGCAATCATCGGCTTTTCCGAAATCATGGAGTCCGGAATGTTCGGCCCGCTCGGGGCCGAAAAGTATAATGAGTATTGCAGCGATATTCGTGGCAGCGGACAATATCTGCTCGAGGTCATCAACGATATCCTCGACATGTCGAAGATCGAGGCAGGCCGGCTCCGGCTCGATTTCGACGATATCGGTCTTGATACGCTGCTTAACGACGCAATGCGCGTCGTTTCCGCACGTGCTGAAGACAAGGCATTGCAGGTCACCGCGCGAATATCGCCGCAGCTGAAATTGCGAGCCGATCGCCGCGCATTGAAGCAGGTGGCGCTCAACCTGTTATCCAACGCCATCAAGTTTACGCCACCAGGCGGCCGGATCATGGTTCGCGGGCGCGCGACCAACCATTGCATCATTCTTTCCATCGCCGATACCGGCATCGGCATCGCCCGGGACGCCCTTGCGCGTCTCGGGCGTCCTTTCGAACAAGTTGAGAGCCAGTTGACCAAGAGCCATCAGGGTTCAGGGCTCGGTCTCGCAATCTCGAAGTCACTGGTAGAACTGCATGGCGGTCGCATGCGAATCCGTTCTTCGCTCGGCAAAGGTACGATCGTCATGGTGCGATTGCCGCTCGAGCCGCAATGCCTGCTTCCACGCGAAGAAGCGGCCTAATCCACCACCGGATCCTGCCCCAAAATCCGAACGAAGCTCGCGCGCACCTTTCTCTGCGTATCGGCCAGTGTCGCTTCAAGCGTCGCAAAATCCGGCACGTCGGCGGCTCGCGCTAGAAGCCGTAGAAGGCCTGCCCCGGCCATTTTTGGATCGAACGCGTCTGGCAGACACAAGCGCAGGATCTGCGTCAGATCGTGATAAAGTTGAACCGCCGGACGAAGTACTTCCGAGTCCTCCACCGCCAAGACGTTCAGTGCCCTCGCTTTATCGAGCACACGCGCCGTCGACGTATCAAGAATGCCCGGAATGCGGTGGGCGTGAACGAGCTGCAAATACTGCGCAATGAACTCGATATCGATCAGTCCGCCGGCCACATATTTGAGGTCCCACCGAGCACTGTCGCCCTTCTCCCTGGCAATCGCCGTCCGCATCTCGACGACATCGCCAGCCGTCAACTTGGCGTCACGCGGACGCTGAAGAATGTCCGCAATAACGTCTTCGACCTGCTTCCGGAATGCAGGGGATGCGGAAACGACGCGCGCCCGGGTGAGCGCCATATGCTCCCAGGTCCAGGCCTCGTTTTCCTGATATTGAAGAAATCCGTCGAGTTGCGTCGCCAGCGGACCTGCACGGCCCGAGGGCCGCAGCCGCATATCAACTTGGTAAAGCGAACCATAGTTAGTCTGCGCCGTCAGCGAATTGATCAGTCTTTGGGTCAATCGGGCAAAATATTGCGTTCCATANAGCGGGCGTGCGCCGTCAGATTCCGGATTCTCATNGTCAAAATCATAGACCAGGATGAGGTCGAGATCTGATGTGGCGGTCATTTCGTAACCGCCAAGCTTGCCCATCGCGATAACCGCCGACTCTTCGTTCCGCATGTGGCCATAGGCCTTCGCAAAATTGTCGCCCACGGCGCGGTGTACGGCGCGAATGACCGCATCGGCCAGCCCTGCGAACGCCTGCCCCGCCTGCCGCGCCGTTACCGTCCCAGTCAGGATGCGTACCCCGATGAGAAACATGTATTCTAGTCCGAACATGCGGATACGCTCGAGCAAATCCTCGTCGTAGCGTGATTGCGCGAGCGCGGCGTCGAAGCGCCGTGCGAGTTCTGCATCGCCCGGCAAAGCACCAAAAAAGCTGGGGTCGACGAGTGCGTCGATCACCTGTGGGTGGCGGGCGAGGATATCCCCGAGCCGCGGCGCGGTCCCGAGGACAAGCGCGATGAGCGCGATGAGATCTGGGTTTTGCCTGAGAAGGGAGAGCAAGCGCGCAGCGCCGTGCAAGTTGGCGAGGAAATGATCGAACAACACGAGGGTCGCGCCGGGATTATCGGTGCGGGCAATTTGTTCAAGCAACACAGGCAGCAAGGCTTGTAAGTGTTCCTGAGCTGCCTCGCCTTTCAAAGAACGATGGTTGCCGCCCAACCAATCCCGGACTATTCCGGACGCTTCGAGTGGTGCCTTGAAACCGAGCTCCGACAGGCGATCGAGCGTCTTGTGATCATCCGCGTCCGGAGGAAATGCCAACAGCGGCCGCTCGGTCTCCGGCGCCTTTTCGAACAGACGGGCATAAAATTGCTGCACCTTATCGAGATGCCCGAGCAGCACCGCGGCAAAAGCATCCCTGCCATCAAATCCAAGAAAACGTGCGAAGCGCTCAAGCTCCGCCCGATCGCCCGGCAGGCTTTGCGTCTGCTCGTCATTCACCATCTGCAACCGGTGCTCGACGACGCGGAGGAACCCGTAGGCTTCCTTCATGGCGTCGCGCGCCGCGACGTCGATCCATTTGTCCGCACAAAGCTTGTCGAGCGTTGTCAAGGTGTCGCGGTCACGAAGGGCCGGATTACGGCCGCCGGCGATCAATTGCTGCGTCTGGGCAAAGAACTCGATTTCGCGGATGCCGCCACGTCCGAGTTTGATGTTGTGCCCTTCGACCGCGATTTCACCGTGACCGCGATAGGCATTGATCTGACGTTTCATGGCGTGAACGTCGGCCAGCGCCACGAAGTCGAGGTACTTTCGCCACACGAACGGTGCCAGATCTTGAAGAACTGCTTCGCCGGCCGAGATGTCGCCGGCGCAGGCGCGCGCCTTTATCATCGCCGCGCGTTCCCAGTTCTGCCCAACGCTCTCGTAGTATGAGAGAGCTGCTGCTTTGGAGATTGCGACCGCCGTCGACGCCGGGTCCGGCCTCAGCCGCAGGTCGGTGCGGAAAACGTAGCCATCGGCGGTTCGCTCCTGCAATAGCTTCACCAGCCGCTGCGTAAGGCGCACATAGAGCGTCGATGGCTCGGCATCCGCAGGCAATGCCGGCGCTGCCGGGTCGTATAGAACAATGAGATCGATGTCGCTCGAGTAATTGAGCTCGAATGCGCCCATCTTGCCCATGGCGAGGACGATGTAGCCGCTGCCTCCCTGCGTCTTGGTTTTGTCCTTCAGGACAAGCCGCCCGGCGCGGCCTGCTTCCGCCAAGGCAAATCGTACGGCGCCATTAACAGCGGCGTCGGCAAGTTCGGTAAGCGCATGTGCAGTTCGCATTACCGACCAAACGCCGCCGATGTCTGCAAGCGCAATCAGCAACGCGGCTTCGGCTTTCATGCGGCGAAGCTCCCGCATCGCCTCTGCTTCGTCCTTGCTCACCCCCGCTCCGTGACCATGGTCTCTTAGGAGTGCCGCAAAATGTTGCTCGGGATTTGCCCCCAGCAGCCGCAGAAGCCGATCCGGATCGCGAGTGACCAATTCCCAAAGATACGGCGAGCTTTCGGCCAGAGAGTCCACGAGGGTGCCGATGATCGGCCGCTTGGAAAACAGACTTTTGAGGGATTTGGAGTCGGCCGACGATGTACCCGCAAGCCATTCGGATACGCGCAACCTTGCGCCGTCTGGGTCGCTCAACCGCGGGGCGGTTGTAATCAGGTCGGCAAGCGCAGCGCCTCTAGTGGCGGCGGCATTATCGGATTTGGGGGCTTCCTTCTTAGGGGGAGCCTTGCGTCTGGCGGGGCGCCTCATCCGGAAATCTGTACCGGCCCTCGCCGTGGCAAGGCAATGATGCTTTTCAGGCCGGGTTTGTTGTCGGCCAATACGAGCTCTCCGCCGTGCAAGCGGGCGACAGCTGCTGCGAGACTCAAGCCGAGTCCGGAACCCGGCTGCGAGCGACTTTGCTCAAGCCGCACAAAGCGTTCGACTACACGGTCCCGGTCGCTTTCCGGAATACCGGGCCCGCAGTCGGTCACCGTCAAGAGAATGCGATCGCCTTCGGTGAGTGCACGAACGACAACCTCACCCGCCACACCGTTCACCGTTCCGTCCGTCACGCCGGCATATTTGATCGAGTTGTCAACAAGGTTGGCCAGTGCCTGACTAATGAGCTCACGATTGCCGACCACGGGCGCCGCCGTATTGGCTTCTACCTTTAATACGAGACCTTTCTCGTCCGCGAGCGGCTCGTAGAGCTCTCCGACGTCGCGGGCAATTTCTGCGGCGTCGAACTCACTCATATCGTCCCGCGCCTGGCCAGATTCCGCGCGCGCAATCATCAGCAAAGCATTAAAAGTTCGAATAAGGCCTTCGGACTCCTCGATCGTGCTTTCCAGCGCGGCCCGGTATTCGTATTCATTTTTCGCAACGCGCAACGCCTGTTCGTTGCGATTCCTGAGGCGAGTCAAAGGCGTCTTGAGATCGTGCGCGATATTGTCTGTAACTTCCTTCAGACCGCGCATCAAGGCTTCGATCCGTTCAAGCATAACGTTCAGATTTTCGGCCAGTCGGTCCAATTCATCACCGGTGCCTGCGACGGGCAACCGTCCGCCCAGGTCACCACGCATGATTGTTCGTGTTGTTTCCGTCATCGCATCGACGCGTCGAAGGACCCGGCGGGTGACGAAAAGTCCGCCTGCGAGACCCAGAACGATCACGATCGCTATCGACCAACGCCCAGCCGCAAGCACGATATTGTAGAGACGCTCACGCTCGTCGAGATCGCGCCCGACCAACAGACGGAAACCGCCCGGCAACTGAAAGACGCGCACAAGCGCGTGATGTTCCGGGTGGTCGGAAGCATCCGCTTCGTCGAGCCGTTTGTAGATGGTCTCCGTCCAGCCCGGATTGTCGAGTGTGCCGGGCGGCAAAGCCGTGACATTGCCGGCGAGGGCCTCTCCTGCAAATGTCGTGACGAGATAAAGGCTGGAGCCGGGACGCCGCGCGCGGGCGTCGACGACAATTACGAGCCGCCTGATCCCTCCCTGTCGATACTGTTCGGAGAGACCGGTGATCTCGGCATTGACCGTATCGGTAATCTGCTCGGTGATCAGCCGGCGCGTGTTGAGTGCGAAATAACCGAGCAGAAATGCCGCGAATAGCCCGAAAACGGTCAAATAGACCAGCGTGAGCTTGAACGTGGTGGTGCGAAATAACTTACCGAGCGCCGTCACGTATCATGTATCCCGCGCCGCGGATTGTGTGCAAAAGCGGCTGGGAGAAACCTTTATCTATTTTCGATCGCAAGCGCGAGATGTGCACGTCAATGACGTTGGTTTGGGGGTCAAAATGGTAGTCCCACACGTTTTCCAGCAGCATTGTGCGGGTAACCACCTGTCCGGCATGCTGCATCAGGTATTCCAACAGCCGAAATTCGCGCGGCTGCAGTGAGATTTCCTCATCTCCGCGACGCACCTGGTGGGACAGGCGGTCTAGTTCGAGATCACCGACCCGAAGCACAGTTTCCTCGCTGCGGCCGACGCGGCGGCGCGCGAGCACTTCTACCCGCGCGAGCAACTCCGAAAATGAGTAAGGCTTGGACAGGTAATCGTCGCCGCCGGCCCGCAAACCCTTAACCCGATCGTCGACTTGGCCGAGCGCAGACAGGATCAGCGCCGGAGTCCCAATTCCCTTTCCCCGCAGCGCGCCGATCAGCGAAAGACCGTCTCGTTTTGGAAGCATTCGGTCCACGATCAGGACGTCGTATTGACCGTCAGCCGCCATTGTCAGCCCGTCGTCGCCATCTGTAGCCGAATCGGCGACATGCCCGACTTCGCGGAACGCTTTGACCAAGTAATCCGCGGCGTCGCGATCGTCCTCAATGACGAGTAGGCGCATAGTGACCCGGTCCGGTTGCGCTTCAGCCGCCCGGCTGAAAGGGCGCTGCCCCTTAATATCCGCAAAGATGGGCATCGGTCACACCAATTCCAGTCATTTCGGTGGCGGGGTCAACTACCTCCAGCCATGGGCCCCATTCGTACGCGAGGGGGTGGCGGAGACCGCCACCCCCTCAACGACTCCACCCCAGCGGGGGCGACGGATGCCAGGGTTGGAGCTCCGTTCGAAAGTGGCCCAACCGAGAACCACTCCCGCAATTTTGCCGGGACGGGCGCGATGCCCGCCCCGTTGAGGTCGGACCACCGGCGGGGGCGACGGATGCCGGCGGGACGTCCCCAATCTCGTGTCTCAGCCGCGGCCCAGCGGCAGCGCGACGAAGCGCGTGTTGTCACCCTTCTTCACGCGGACCAGGACAGTCCGTTTGCCTTGCGTCCGCGCGGTCGTGATGACCTCGCGCACGTCCGTCGGCGTTGAAACAGATTTGCCGGCAACCTCGAGAATGACGTCGCCAGTCGAGAAGCCGTGATCTGCCGCGACGCTACTCGAATCGACCCCGGTGATAACCACACCCTCAGCGCCTGCGCCCGCGACCCTGGCGGACGGTGCAAGACTGAGACCGAGCTTGCCGAGATCGGCGCCACTGTCTCCTTCGTCCGCCGACGCCCGCGCTTCTTTGGCGTTGGGCATTTCGCCGAGCGTCAGCGTCAGACTCTTTTCAGACCCGCTGTGAAGGACCGTGAGATTCACCGACGCCTTTGGCGCCAGCGCTCCGATTTTCTTGGCGAGATCGCGTGCGTCCTTGACCGGCTTGCCGTCCACGGCGGTAATGACGTCTCCTGCGGCAATTCCAGACTTGGCGGCAGGACTGTTGGGTTGTGGCTCCGCGACAAGCGCACCTTCGGCTTTCTTGAGCCCGAGGCTGTCGGCGATGTCCTGCGTGACCGGCTGAATCTGAACTCCGATCCAGCCACGAGTGACCGAGCCGTGATCCTTCAGCTGAGCGACTACGCTATTTACAGTATCGGAGGGAATCGCGAAGGCGATACCAACCGAACCGCCCGACGGTGAAAAGATCGCCGTATTCACACCGATGACATTGCCTTCGGTGTCGAACGTTGGACCACCTGAGTTGCCCTTGTTCACAGGCGCATCGATCTGAATGAAGTCGTCGTAGGCGCTCGCTCCGATATCGCGTCCACGCGCCGAAACAATGCCGGCCGTAACCGTGCCGCCGAGACCGAAGGGATTGCCGACGGCAAGAACCCAATCACCGATGCGCGGCGTTTTTTCCGACAGTTTCACGTAAGGGAATGGTCCCTCCTCCACTTTGATTAGTGCGAGGTCAGTACGCGGATCGGTGCCAATAACTTTAGCTTTATGAGTCTTGCCGTCGTCGGTCGTGACCTGGACACTCTCCGCCTTTTCAACCACATGATTGTTGGTCACCGCATAGCCGTCAGCCGAGATGAAAAATCCCGAGCCCTGGCCGGTAATCGTGTTGTGACGCCCGCGCGGCATACCCTCGCGTGGCATACCTTCGGGGGCATCCGGCATACCGAAACGACGGAAGAATTCACGAAGCCCGGGAGGAACATCGTTACTTCCGAGGCCGTTCGTCTGCGAACCGCCGTCGACCTTGACGCGCACAGAAATGACCGCAGGTTTGACCTTTTCGACGATATCGGCAAATCCGACGGGCGCCTGAAGCTTGTGGGCCTGCTCGGAGAGGTTCTGGGCAAGAGCCGTCGGATAGCCACGAAGATCGAAGCCGGGGCCGGCCACGAAGGCTCCAATGCCGAGGCCCGCGATCGTCGTCGCAAGCAGCACCGCACGGCGAACGGAAAGCGCGCGCGGCTTCTTTCGATTTTCGGGAGCGGGATTGACGCTCGAGTTCATCTGGGAATCTCCATCAGGATTCGTGTGGCGCGTGTGGGCTGTTTCGAACCTGAAGATGGAGAGACGACCCTTACAGCGTCCTGTCGGCAGGATTAAACTTTGGTAAGGTGGGGATTTTGATACGTTTTGAATTTCGGCTGAATAATCAGTGCTCAGATGACGTACCGTCGACCAAAGTCGAAAGCCTGCGCTGCTCTTCTGCACTAAGTGTCGCAGGCTCTGCTTTGCCTGAGGGCCGCCTGCGCATGGTCAGGAACAGTCCCACAGCGCCTACAATTAAAGTCGCCGGCGGCAAAGCCCAAAGAAGAAGGGTCCTCGTCTCAAGCCGCGGCTTGAGCAAGACAAACTCACCGTAGCGGGCTACCAAATAATCGAGCACTTGCTGATCGGTGTCACCCTTGGTGAGCCGCTCGCGGACCAGCACACGGAGATCCCGCGCAAGCGGCGCTTCGGACTCGTCGATCGACTGATTCTGGCAAACCATGCAGCGCAGTTCCCGTGACAATTCCCTGGCTCTCTCCTCCAGTCTTTGATCTTTCAGCATTTCGTTCGGCTGCACCGCCAATGCACTACCTGATGCGACAGCGGCACACACCAGAGCGGTCATTGCGAAGCCACGCATGTTCTACTCCGCCGGTTGTACGGCTGGTTTCGCTGCCGGCTTCGGAGCGCCGACCCGCAGCCTTCGATCGGACAGGGAAAGCGCACCGCCGAGCATCATGACGATCGAGCCGATCCAGATGAGAAGAACCATGGGCTTGTAGTAAAGCCTGACGGCCACAGAGCCGTCGCTGTTAACATCGCCCAGCGACAGATAGAGTTGGCTGAAGCCGCGCGTCATCAACGCTGCCTCGGTGGTGGTGGTCTCCCGTGACGCGAAGCTGCGCTTCGTCGGCTCCATCGTTGCGACCGCCACGCTGCCCTGTCGCACCGTGAACTTGCCCCCCAACTCGCGGTAATTAGCGCCCGAACGCTGAACAAGACCGTCGAAAGTGAGCTCAAAACCGGAAAGTGAAATAGATTGCCCCACCTTGACCGCGACAATTCGCTCGGTCGCCCAGGTGCTCACGCTGACAATGCCCAGCAATGTCACCGCTATCCCGAAATGCGCGAAAGCGGTGCCCCAGGTCGAGCGCGGAAGACCTGCCGCGCGCTGCCGCACAACGGAGAGCGGCGCGCGCAACAGCCCGATGCGTTCTGCAATGTCAGTCATTGCCCCCATCATGATGAACAGCGCCAGACCGATGCCGAACGGTGCCAGAGTGAAAACACTACCCTCAGCCACCGCGACGATCGTGATCATCACGAGTCCGGCGCCAAAGGCAGCCATCAGCCGCTGCGCGACACCAAGAATATCGCCGCGCTTCCACGCCAGAAGCGGGCCAAACGGCATGGCAAACAGAAGCGGCACAAACAGGGGCCCGAACGTCAAATTGAAGAATGGCGCGCCAACCGAAATCTTAGTACCCGTTACCGCCTCAAGCGCCAATGGATAAAGCGTGCCGACAAAGACCGTAAGGCAGGCTGTCGTCAGAAACAGATTGTTGAAGACCAACGCGCCTTCGCGCGAAATCGGTGCAAACAATCCGCCCTGCTTGAGGAGCGGGGCTCGCCAGGCAAACAGCGACAGCGCTCCACCGATAAAAAAAACCAAAATTGCGAGGATGAAGACGCCGCGCGCGGGATCACTGGCGAAAGTGTGGACCGAGGTAAGTACGCCTGAACGTACGAGAAAGGTGCCTATCAAAGAAAGTGAAAAAGCAACAATCGCCAGCAACAGCGTCCAGATTTTCAATGCATTCCGTTTTTCCATCACGACGGCCGAATGCAGCAGCGCCGTGCCGGCCAGCCACGGCATCAGTGAAGCATTCTCCACGGGGTCCCAGAACCAGAAGCCACCCCAGCCGAGTTCGTAATAAGCCCAATACGAGCCCATCGCGATGCCAACGGTGAGAAACATCCAGGCCGCCAGTGTCCATGGCCGCACCCAGCGCGCCCACGCGGCATCGATACGGCCCTCAAGCAAAGCGGCAACGGCAAAGGAAAACGCGATCGATAACCCGACATAGCCGAGATAAAGAAGCGGCGGATGGATGGCGAGGCCTATGTCTTGCAGGATCGGGTTGAGATCGCGTCCCTCAAACGGCGCCGGCGCAAGCCGTGCGAATGGATTCGAGGTGAGCAAAATGAACAGATAGAAGGCGCAGGCAATCCATGACTGTACCGCAAGCACATGTGACTTCAGTGTCGCCGGAAGGTTATTGCCAAACAGCGCAACCAACGCGCCAAACAGCGCGAGAATCAAAACCCACAAGAGCATTGAGCCCTCGTGATTTCCCCAGACGCTGGTGAACTTGTACACCAGCGGCATCATCGAATGGGAATTTTCGTAAACGGTTGCGACTGAGAAGTCAGACGTCACGTAGCAAATGGTAAGCGCCGAAAACGAAACCGCAACAAAGGCAAATTGTGCTAGTGCGGTCGAGTCGCCAAGGCGCATCAGCGCGTCGTCGCGTCGTCGCACCCCAATAACGGGAACGATTGACTGGATCAGGCCAAGCGCCAAGGCCAGAACCAACGCGAAATGCCCAAGCTCCGGAGTCATTTTGCAGCGCTCCCGGTACTTTTTTCTTCGCCTTCTTGCCAGTGCCCCGATTTTTTCAGCGCATCGACAACTTCGCGCGGCATATAGCGCTCGTCATGTTTGGCCAGCACTGTATCTGCTGCGAATACGCCGCCAGCATCAAGCTTGCCTTCCGCAATCACGCCCTGCCCTTCGCGAAACAGGTCCGGGACAATACCCTGATAAAGTACCGCTATGTCGTTCTTGCCGTCTGTCACAGCGAAACGCACGAGCAGGTTATCCCCACGCTGCAAGCTGCCGGGCTTGACCAGGCCGCCGATACGCATCCGCGTTCCCGGTGCGGAGAGCTTTTCGGCGACGTCGGTCGGCGAGTTAAAAAAGACGATCGATTCCCGCAAGGCACTGAGCACAAGCGCTGCGGCAACCGCCAGCACGGCCAGGCTTGTGCCGATCAGCGCCAAACGTCGTTGCTTGCGTGTCATTCTGTCTCAGCTTTGGAGCCCAAGGCTTTTGATTATATCCTCAATACGGCGAAGCTTATCGGTGTCGTTGGCGAGCGCTCGCTTTGCGGCACCGGCGGCGGAGATCGCTTTATCTCGCTCTCCGAGAACGATATAGGCCCGCAACAGGCGCTGCCACCCTTCAACGTCACTTTCATTTTCTTTCAGCCGGTCCGCAAGGCGGTCTACCATGTTGCGGATCATTTCGCCGCGTTCTTTCTCGCTCATGGCGCCGGCGGTGGCAATATCGTCGGCGGTCGGGCCTGGGGCAGTGGTCCCCGGCTGCATCGCGCCCACACGCGCCAGCGCTTCCCGCACCCTCGGAACCCACGGTGCATCGGCCGGCGCATTCCTCGTCATGGCGCGCCATACCTCGGCTGCTTTTGCCCGGTCGCCGTCCTGCTCGGCCGCGAGACCGATGTAGAACCTGGCTTTGAGCTCTTGCGGATCGAGTGCCATTGCGCGCTCGAACGCGGATTTGGCCTCGGCGGTAACAACGCCATTCGCCGCTGCAACGAGCGCCTCGCCAAGATCCGACTGCCGTCCGGCGCTCTCCCCTCCGAGCGTCAGCAGCTTGCGCCGCGCGCTCACCGCGTCGGCGAAGCGGCCCATACGCAGGTAGACGGGAGCCAGTACTTCGTAGCCGCGGATATCGCCGGGGTTGCGTTCAAGATGCGCTTCCGCCTCTGAGACGAGGCTTGCGATTGAACGCCCTTGGTGTGCGTCACTGACTCGCTCGGCCAGCGGTTGGCCGGCCAACTGGGGGGATCCAAGTGCAAGATAAAAACCGGCGGCGATGCCCGGCAACAAAAGCAGCGCGCCAACCGTCAGAGCACGACGACGCCAGAGCGGGGATCCGATTGGCAAGGCGTGAGTGAATTCCGCGGCATCGGCTGCCGCAATAAGACGGCGGGAAACCTCTACCCGCGCTGCATCTGCTTCCGCCGCTCCAATCAGCCCCGCAGCGCGGTCGCGCTCGATTTCATCAAGCTGGTCACGATAAACAGCAAGATCGCTGCCGGCCTGCGCATTCGCCGCCTGGCCAAGCGGCCACAGGACGGCGAAAATCGCCGCAGCTGTCATCAGCGCGAAAACGAACCAAAGGGTCATGGAGCCTTAATTCCGCGTCGGGCCTCCGCCGGAGGGCGGCGCCACAGGGAATACATTACGTTTGATCGTGACAGCAATGCGCTTTATCGCACAGGCGCACTGCAGCAAAAACGGCCTTTAGGCGCGGGCCGCCTTGCTGTCGCCAGTGACCGCAACTTCCGCGGCCTTGCCCAGCAGTGCCGCATATTCCCGCCCGAAGACCTTGGCGCAGAACCGCACGGCTGCATCGACCTGAGATTGGCGGAAACTGCGATCGGCATCGCCGGCATGGCGCAGCCCCTCGAGCAATGCCCGGGTGCCATTGTCCAGGTAATGGCGCAATTCGCTTAAGGCGCGTTGTGTCATCTCGTTAATCGCGAGTTCACCGGCAAAGTACCGGCAGATACCGACAAATTCGACCAAGGCCTCGACCTCGGCGACTTCGTTGGGGTCGAGCACGGAATTTGGACGAATTTCTTTTGCCTGGCGCGGTCGCAGCAAATGCCGGACGCGGCCCGGCATCGATTCAATTTCGGCGCGCAGGATGTCGGAAATATGTGTACGTTGCGCCGTCAACGCGCGTCCCCAGGTGCTGTCGACCGGAAGTGAAAGCTCGGTGCGCAAGCCGCGCGCCGAATCGTGAATCGTCTTGAGAAGCGCACCCACCGCGACACCCTGCCCGCTTCGAAGATCTTCGCGCAATTCCGCGACCATGCGTTCGAGCTCTGCCATGACGATATTGACCGCAACGCCATAGTGCGTGTCGGCAACGCGCGCTGCCGTATCGCTTCCAGCAGCTTTCACTCCAAGTCGGATCAGCTGCCATGGTGCAGCCATTCGGTTCATGACTGTGAGCAAGGCATAGAGGAACAGCTCGCCGTCACGCGCAGCTGCGCCTTCGATAAGAGACTTGCATTCGTCGAGCTGGGCGTTGGCGAGATTGCCGATCTGGAGAGGCAGCCTCGCAGACAGCGATGCCAATACATCACGCCCTTTGAGCGCGGCCTTGAGCGCGGCAAGCTCATCGCCCGCGCGAGGCGTGCCGATCTGTTGCAGTATCCGACGCCTGATCTTTCCATCCTGGTCGTCGGCATTGATATTGGAATCAATCGCCGCAGCGACCCTGTCCTGAAACATGCGCGCCAGCCGCTCGGTCTTTGCCTGATCGCCGGCGACTATTGCCTCGCCCACCTCACCGGCCAAGGCATCGGCGTCATGAGGCAAGAGATCCCGCCTGATCCAATTCCATAAGGCGTCCAGCGACGAGCGTGCAATACGGCCCGGGTGCTTGTGGTCGCCGCGATCGTCGACAATGAAAGGCTCAAGCGGCTTGAACAGCAACCGAGCGGAATCTTCTACGCGGGA